>Ga0213872_10000656_pt1 | contig 26236 bp, 26 predicted proteins | sample VelepicomBERX_R2_FD_160071 | JGI IMG/M metagenome (GOLD analysis project Ga0213872, IMG submission 160071) | Rhizosphere microbial communities from Vellozia epidendroides in rupestrian grasslands, the National Park of Serra do Cipo, Brazil - RX_R2 | ecosystem: Host-associated > Plants > Roots >...
GCGCGGGAGGCCTTGGGGTTGAGGGTGTAGCAGTCTTCGATGGCGCGGGCGGCGTGGCGGCAGGCGCCGCCTATGGCTTTGCCGTCGGCTTCCTTGGCGGCGGCGAGCTTGGCCGGGTCTTCAATGCCAAGCTGTTCGCATCCCGCCAGCAGCGCCAGCGAGGCCATCACGATCAGGGTCAGACGCTTGTTCATGATTCGATATCGGCAAGGACACGACAAGCTTGAGCTTAGCGCCTGCGATCGCGAAACGGCCCTGCTGCGTCAAACCCCGGTGCCAAATATTGCGCCAACGGCGATGGGGCGCGACTGCAGGAAGGCCTGGGCGGGCAGGCGCTTGCCGCCGGCACGCTGCAGCTCCAGCAGCTTGACGGCGCCCTGCCCGCAGGCCACCACCACGCCGGAGGCGTCGGCGGCGAGCACCTGGCCGGGCTGGCCCTGGCCGGGCTGACTAGGACAGGCAGCGGCGCGCCAGATCTTGATGGCTTCGCCGCCGAGATGGCTTAAGGCCCCGGGGAAGGGGTCGAAGGCGCGCAGGCGGCGCTCGATCTGGGCGGCGTCGGCGGTCCAGTCGATCTGGCTCTCAATCTTGTCGATCTTGTGGGCGTAGCAAACGCCCTGCTCCGGCTGCACCGTGGCGGGCAGGGCCGCGCCGGCGGCGAGCTGCTGCAGGGCGCGGACGATCAGTTGGCCGCCTTGCGCGGCGAGCTTGTCGTGCAGGGTGGCGGTGGTGTCGGCCGGCGCGATGGGCAGGCGATCGACCAGCAGCATGGCGCCGGTGTCCAGCCCCGCGTCCATCTGCATGATGGTGATGCCGGTCTCGGTGTCGCCGGCCTCGATGGCGCGGTGGATGGGCGCGGCGCCGCGCCAGCGCGGCAGCAGGGAGGCGTGGATGTTGAGGCAGCCCAGGCGCGGAGCGTCCAGCACCCATTGGGGCAGGATCAGGCCGTAGGCGGCCACCACCATCACGTCGGCCTGCGCGGCCTGGATGGCCTGTTGCGCGGCCAGCGCTTCGGCCGGGTATTTGCCGTCCAGGCGCAGGCTCAAGGGCTGGCTCAAGGCGATGCCTTCGCGCTGGGCCACCTGCTTGACGGGCGAGGCCTGCAGCTTCATGCCGCGGCCGGCGGGCCGGTCGGGCTGGGTCAGCACCAGCGGCACGGCAAAGCCGGCAGCCAGGATGGCTTCGAGCGCGACGGCGGCAAATTCAGGAGTGCCGGCAAAGGCGACGCGCAGCGAACTCAACGGGCGCGCCCTTGTTCGTCGCGGGTCTTCTTGATCATCTTGGTCTTGATGCGGTCGCGCTTGAGCGGGCTCAGGTACTCGACGAAGACCTTGCCCATCAGGTGGTCCATCTCGTGCTGGACGCAGACCGACAGCAGGCCCTCGGCGTCGAACTGGTGCGGCTGGCCGTCGCGGCCCAGCGCGCGCACGGTGACGCGCGCATGGCGCGGCACCTTGTCGTAGATGGTCGGCACGGACAGGCAGCCCTCCTCGCCTTCGACCCACTCCTCGCTGGTGTAGACCAGCTCGGGGTTGATCAGCACGCGCGGCATGTCGCGCTCTTCGGAGGTGTCGATCACCAGCACCCGCTCGTGCACGTCGACCTGGGTGGCGGCCAAACCCACACCTTCAGCGGCATACATGGTTTCGAGCATGTCGTCGACGAGCGTGCGGATGCGCTCATCAACTTCGGCAACAGGTTTTGCCACGGTATGCAGGCGTGGGTCGGGATAACGAAGAATATTCAGTTTGGCCATGAGGCTCGAATCCAGAGGGCTTGGCGGCTTGTGGACATGGCACAACGCCGGTTTGTAAGTGCGTGCAAGAGGCTTGCGACTCCTGCATCCATCGTTGCGAGCCCCCATGATTGGGGGCAGAATCAACTTCAGCAACACGGATTTTCGCTGATTCTCACCAGAGTCTGCTGGAAACCCCGTGATCGCCCTTTCAGTCTTGCGATTAACCTGTTCCCAATACACAGAGCGTCACGGGTCCTCCTGGGCCGGATGCAGGAGAACCTTTGATGAGTTCACGGCCCAAGAGCGCCCACCCATCTGCCGCTGCGCGTCAGGTCAAGAAAATCAATCGGCTGGGGGCGCCCCGGCGTTTTCTCGTGGGGTCCGGCGTGGTGTCGGCCCTGGTATCGGCCAGCCTGCTGAGCCTGAACTTGAGCCAGACGGCCTGGGCGGCCGACCTGACCGTCACGCCCCAGCAGCGCTCAACGGCCAACGAGGTGGCGCAAAGCGGCGTGCCCCTGTCGGAGCTGGCGCCCAACGCGCCCGACAGCTACACCGTCAAGAGCGGCGACACGCTGTGGGACCTGTCCAAGCTGTTCCTGAAGAGCCCGTGGCGCTGGCCCGAGCTCTGGGGCATGAACCAGGCGGAAATCCAGAATCCGCATCGCATCTATCCGGGCCAGGTCCTGGTGCTGGTCAAGGTGGGTGACCGGGCATCCTTGCGCGTGGGCCATGCCGTCAATGGCAGCGGCAGCAGCGGCGGCGAACCGCCGGTGGTCAAGCTCTCGCCCCAGGCGCGCGTCCTGCCCGGCGACGACAACGCCATTGCCGCCATCCCGCTGCACCTGATCGAACCCTTCCTGAACGAGGCCGTGGTGTTCCAGAGCAATGAGCTGGCGGCGGCGCCGCGCATCATCGCCACCAAGGACGATCGCATCATGATGACCCGCGGCGATACGGCCTACGCGCGCGGCGACCTCAAGGAGCGCGAGGAGTACCGCATCTTCCGCAAGGCCGAACCGCTGCGCGACCCCGTCACCAAGGAAGTGCTGGGCTACGAGGCCCGCTATCTGGGCACCGCCGACGTCACCCAAAGCGGCAAGGACATGACCCTGCCCGACGGCAAGGCCATGGCCGCGCCCGCCACGCTGGTGATCAAACAGGTTCGCGAAGAGGTCGGCCCCGGCGACCGGCTGGCCCTGGTGCCGCAACGCTCGTTCAACCGCTACGTGCCGCATGCGCCCAACCACCCGGTCAGCGGCAGCGTCGTCAGCCTCTACGGTGATGCGCTGGTGGCCGGCCAGAACGAGATCGTGTCGATCAACCGCGGCTCGGCGGACGGCATGGAGCGCGGCCACGTGCTGGCCTTGCTGAAGGCCGGCGCGCTGATCAAGGACAAGACCGGTACCAAGCCCGAGATGGTCAAGCTGCCCGACGAAAAGCACGGCATCCTGTTTGTCTTCCAGGTCTACGAGCGCGTGTCGTATGCGCTGATCATTTCGGTCCAGGAACCGGTGGGGCCCGGCGACCGCTTCTCAGAACCTTGATCACGGAAGGGGCGGCATGGCGCTGTCCAGCAGTGATGTAGCCCGCGAAGACTGGCCAGCCTGGCTGCGGCTCCTGGAAACACCGGGGCTGGGCCGCGCCGCCGTGCGCCGGCTGCTGGCGCGCTTCGGCACGCCCGAGGCGGTCTTGTGCGAGAGCCCGGCAGCCTGGCGTGCGGTCCTGAGCCAGGGACAGGTCCAGGCCCTGGCTGTGCCGCCCACCGGGCTGGATCGCCTGCAGGACCAGATCCGCGCCTGGCTGGACAAGGACCCCAGCCACGGCCTGCTGATGCTCGGCGATGCGGACTACCCCTCCAACCTGCTCAACACGGCCGATCCGCCCCTGATGCTCTTTCTGCAGGGGCGGCGCGAGTTGCTGGCCCAGCCCCAGGTGGCCATCGTCGGCAGCCGGCACCCGTCCCACAACGGACGCGAGCTGGCCCAGGCCTTCGGCAAGGCTCTGAGCGCGCAGGGCCTCACGGTCGTTTCAGGGCTGGCGCTGGGCATCGACACGGCCGCCCACGAGGGCGCGCTGCAGGAGGCCGGCAGCACCATCGCCGTGCTGGGCAGCGGCCTGGACCACATCTACCCCAAGGCCAATGCGGAACTGGCCGCACGCATCTCGAAACAGGGCCTGCTGCTGAGCGAGTTCCCCCTGGGCACCGGCCCGCATGCCAGCCATTTTCCCGTCCGCAACCGCATCATCGCAGGACTGAGCGAGGGCTGCCTGGTGGTCGAGGCAGCCTTGAAATCCGGCTCGCTGATCACCGCGCGCCTGGCCGCCGAGGCCGGGCGCGAGGTGTTTGCCATCCCCGGCTCCATCCATTCACCGCAAAGCAAGGGCTGCCATGCCTTGCTGCGCGAGGGTGCCAAGCTGGTCGAATGCGTGGACGACATCGTCAGCGAGTTGCGCGGCCTGCGTGGACGGTCCGCCCAGCCCACCGCCGATCCGGCGGCCAAGCCGCAGCGGAAGAATACCCAGGCCGCCCTGGACCTGAACGAGTCCCCCAGCGCCCTGAGCCTCCAGGCGCAGGAAATCCTGGACCAGATGGGCTTCGACCCGGTCAGCATGGACAGCCTGGAGGCACGCGGCGGCTGGCCCACCCAGGCGCTGGCGACCCACCTGCTGGAGCTGGAACTCGAAGGCCGGATCACCCGGCTGGCCGGCGCGCTGTTTCAGCGCAAAAGCCAGGTTTGAGGCTTGAATTGCCTGAAAAAACCCAAATCCCAGGGCTTTCAGGGCTTCCAGGCCATCCCGGCGGCTGAGGTATAGTCAACTCATGTTTGACGTGCTCGTCTACCTCTACGAAACCTATTGGCGACCGGACGCCTGCCCGGATCACGCCCAGCTGACGCGCAAATTGTCCGCCGTGGGCTTCGAAACGGACGAAATCCAGGAAGCCTTGTCCTGGCTGGACGGCTTGGCCCAATCGGCCGAGTCGCACCACGGTGAACAGGGTTTGCGCAGCATGCGTGTGTATTCGCGCGACGAAGTCGAACACCTGGGCGAAACCTCAATAGGCTTCATCAGCTTCCTGGAGTCGGCGGGCGTCTTGCCGCCGCCCATGCGCGAAATGGTGGTGGACCGCGCCATGGCCATTCCAGGCGCCCCCATGGACCTGGAAGACCTGAAGATCATCATCCTGATGGTGTTCTGGAGCCTGGGTGAAGAGCCCGACGCGCTGATCCTCGACGAGCTCTTCGTCGATCCGGAAGACCGCCTGATTCACTGACCCAGGCCCCCGACGGGCGGCTGACCGTGTATGCACGGCCGGAGGCTCACATTCCTTATTGAAACAAGCGGCTCGGGTCCATGTCGATCTTGGCCAGGGCGTCGCGCGTCGCGCGCACGGTCAGCGCCTCGTCCTGCGCCGGCACCAGCAGGCCCGCCTGCAGGAAGCCGGCCAGCCGGTTCAGCTTGAACAGCACGCCGCGCCCCTGCGGCGAAACCAGCAGGATCAACTGGTGGCGCATGCCGCGCCAGGCCAGTTGCACCGGTTCGTTGCGTCCTCGGTAGTCGAGCATGTACCAGGAGCCGAGTTGCAGTTCCTTGGCCCAGGCCAGCATGGGTGCGGTCGGCGGGCTGCCGCCGTCGGCCACCACTTCCAGGTCCTCGGTTTCGTGGCCCGACAGGTCGCTGATCAGGGCCTCATTGATCATCGCGTCGTCGCCGTCGGGCAGCATGTCCTCCAGCGCTTCGAGCTGCTCCATGAGCTCGTCCATGCGCTCGCGAGGGATTGCTGCCGACTTGGCCGTGAACGCGGCGGACAGGGAGTTGTTGAGCGCGCGGAGCTGTTCATCCTGCTTGGCCAGGGGCAAGCCCGCATCGGCCATCCCGCCGCGCAGCGCCTTGAGCAAGGCGGGCAGCCGCTGGATGACCGCCGCACGCTCCTCGCGTGAGACCTTGGCGCCGGCCGACCAGATCAGGTCGGCCGCGGCGCGCTTCATGGCCTTGGTGGCGTCGGACTGCGGCCCCGACCGCACCGCAGCCACGGCCAGCACGTCGGCCCAGACGTGGAACAGGAACTCCCGCACGCCGTCCTGGACCGGCACCTCGCTGAGCATCTTGCGCAGCTCGATGGTGTACTGGATCGCCAGGGTTTCGCGCTGCTCGACCTGCTGGGCCAGCGACACGCCCTTGCGGCTGACGCTGTTTTCCTGCGCAAAGTAGTGGCCGAGGAATTTCTCAAACTCGGTCAGCACGGTCTGGAACACGCGCCTGCCGGTGTCCGGATAGGCCTCCACGACCTGCACCACGCGCTTGATCTCGCGATCCAGCGCTTCGCCGACGTCCTCGCCGCTGGACGAGGCGCTGAAGCCCATCACACAGGCCCCCATGCGGTCGATCAGCTGGCGCGCCGGATGATCGGTCTCGGCAAAGAAGTCCGGCTCGCTGACGGCCACGCGCAGCACCGGCATCTGCAAGCGCGCAAACCAGACCCGCACCGACGCCGGCAGGCGTTCGTCGGTCAGGATGGACTGGAACAGCAGGGCCACCACCTCGATGGTGGCGCGCTCGGCCTGTGTTTCGGCGGCCTGCTTGAGCTCCTGCTTGAGGGCCTGGCTGCGCACCCGCACCTCGTCCAGCGAGGGTTCCGGCGCGGTGATGACGGGGAAATCTGCGCCCGGCGCCCCCGCAGCAGCCGCACCGCCAAAGGGTTGCTGCACGGCATTTTGCGCACGATTGATGACCGCCTGCAGCCGCTCCGACAGGGCGGCCGGCGTGGTGCGCATATGAGGCGACATGACCTGACGCGCACCGCCAGCCGCGGCGCCAGCAAAACCCGGCACTTCGCGCTTGAGCACGCGCTGCAGCTGCGCCAGCACTTCTTCGGCCTGGTTGCGCGCGGGCGACGCCGGCGCCAGGCCGCGCGTCGACTCCGATCCGGCCAGGGCGCCGCGCGTCGAGCCCGCATCGCCGGGTCCGGCTGCGGATCCCGCGCCCGGCGCGCCCGAGCTGTTCGCCCACATCGACTCCAGCACCTTGGCCGCCTCGATCCGCGTGGCCGCGCTGCGGCGGATGAAGGGCCGCAGATCCACGTCGGCCAGCACGCCCTGGGCCACCAGCCAGTCGTTGGTGTCGTGATAAGCCTCGCAGAGCAGCTGCCCGAACTCCTCGTGCAAGGTGTTCTGCAGCATGTGCCAGACCGAGATCGTCAGGCCGGCGTCGAACCAGGCGTCCAGGGCCAGCCTGGCCACGGTCTGGCCGCGCAGCAAATCGTGCGGCGGCAGATCGTCGACAGCCTCCAGGGCCTGCATGCGCATGCGCAGGTCGGTGAACTCCCATGACGCTTTGTCCATCATGGCCAGGGTCAGGCGCGACATGGAAATCTCACGCTCGATGGTGTCGTCATCCACCAGCGCTAACTCGGGTTCTGCGCCGCCCTGGGACTTCTTGACCTCTGCGGCGCCCGGTGCGGCCTGCCGGAGCGCGGCGTCCCCATGGCGGCTGAACTTGGCGTCCAGCAGCCTGGGATCTGTGGTGCAGTTGCGCAACTCATGCACCAGCGCCTTCAGCCAGGCATTGCCGCGCGCCTGCCACAGGCCAACGCCCTCGCGGCGCGCCACGGCCAGCGAGTATTCGGCCGGCTGATCCATCAATTGCTGGGCCGACTCCTTGAGCACGGCGCCCATGACCGCCACGCCGCGCATCAAGGCGTCCGAACAGATGCGTCGAGCTTGTGAGGAGAGCGCTTTTTGACGGGCGTCAGGCGGTGTCATGTTGTGAACTGCTGGCGGAGGCTAGAGTGCTCGGTGCACTCTACACCACTGCGCCGGCATTCGGATCATCTGGATCTTCCCGATTGATGGGGGTCTTGAGCAAGTCTTCGCGCTTCACGCCCAGCCACATGGCGATGGCGGCGGCCACGAACACCGAGGAATAGATGCCGAACAGGATGCCGATCGTCAGCGCCACCGCGAAGTAGTGCAGGGTCGGTCCGCCGAACATCAGCATCGACAGCACCATCATCTGCGTGCAGCCGTGGGTGATGATGGTGCGGCTCATCGTCGAGGTGATGGCATGGTCGATCACCTCGTGCGTGTTGAGCTTGCGGTACTTGCGGAAGGCCTCGCGCACCCGGTCGAAGATCACCACCGATTCATTGACCGAGTAGCCCAGCACGGCCAGCACGGCCGCCAGCACCGTCAGCGAGAACTCCCACTGGAAGAACGCGAAGAAGCCCAGGATGATGACCACGTCATGCAGGTTGGCGATGATGCCCGCGACCGCGAACTTCCACTCGAAGCGGAAGGCCAGGTAGAGCATGATGCCGATCACCGTCGCGCCCAGCGCCTTGGCGGCATCGGCTGCCAGCTCAGCGCCCACCGAGGGACCGACGATCTCGCTGCGCGACAGGCTGACCAATTCGGTCTTGGCGTCCGTGGCGCTCACGCACACCGACTTGCTGATGGCCTCGCCCTTGTCGCTGACCGACTGCAGCTGCGTGACCGAGCCCGATTCCGCCTTGCACAGCTCGGCGAACACGCGGCCCACCAGCTCGACCGGCTTGGCGTCCTTGCTGGCCGGCAGGCGGATCATGACGTCATGCGAGGTGCCGAACTTCTGCACCGAGACGTCGCCAAAGCCCATCTTCTCGACGGTCTCGCGCGTCTTCGCGATATCAGCCGGCTGCGCGTAGGCGACCTCCATCACCGTGCCGCCGGTGAATTCGATCGAGAAATGCAGGCCCCGGGTGATCAGGAAGAACACGGCGGCCGCGAAGGTCAGGAAAGAGATCGCGTTGAAGACCAACGCGTGCTTCATGAAGGGAATGTCGCGTTTGATGCGGAAGAGTTCCATTGATTGTTCCTTCAGGCCTTCACTTCAGTGGAGCTGCCTGCACTGCCAGGTGCCGCAGCGGGCTTCCAGATCTGCCCGACCGACAGCGACTTGAGCTTCTTCTGGCGGCCATACCAGAGGTTGACCAGGGCACGCGAGAACATCACGGCCGAGAACATCGAGGTCAGGATGCCCAGGCAATGCACGACGGCAAAGCCCTTGACCGGCCCCGAGCCGAAGGCCAGCAGGGACAGGCCGGCGATCAAGGTGGTGACGTTCGAGTCCAGGATGGTCGCGAACGCGCGCTCGTAGCCGGCGTGGATGGCCGCCTGCGGCGAGGCGCCGCCGCGCAGCTCCTCGCGCACGCGCTCGTTGATCAGCACGTTGGAGTCGATCGCCATGCCCAGCACCAGCGCGATGGCCGCCATGCCGGGCAGCGAGAGCGTGGCCTGCAGCATGGACAGCACGGCCACCAGCATCAGCAGGTTGAAGCCCAGCGCCAGCGTCGAGAACAGGCCGAACAGCAGGTAGTAGACGCACATGAACACCGCCACGGCGGTGAAGCCCCAGATCACGCTGTGGATGCCCTTGTCGATGTTCTCCGCGCCCAGCGTCGGGCCGATGGTGCGTTGCTCGATGACTTCCATCGGCGCGGCCAGGCCGCCGGCGCGCAGCAGCAGCGCCAGATCGGCGGCGGCCTCGGTCGAGCCCATGCCGGTGATCTGGAACTGGTTGCCGAACTCGCCCTGGATGCGGGCCACGGTCAGCACCTCGCCCTTGCCCTTCTCGAACAGCAGCGCGGCCATGTAGTTGCCGACGTTGTTGCGGGTCATTTCCTTCATCAGGCGGCCGCCCTTGCTGTCCAGCGTGACGGACACGGCGGGCTGGTTGTTCTGGTCCTGGCGCGGCTGCGCGTCGGTCAGCATGTCGCCGGTCACCACAGCTTCCTTGTGCACGATGGTGGGCGCGCGGCCGACCGTGTAGCGCTCGCGGCCGAAGGGCACCGGGCCGGTCCCGGCCAGCGCGGCCTGGGCCTCGGCCGACATGTCAGCCAGGCGGAATTCCAGGTTGGCGGTGCGGCCGATGATGTCCAGCGCCTTGGCGGTGTCCTGCACGCCGGGCAACTGCACGACCACGCGGTCCAGGCCCTGCTGCTGGATCACCGGCTCGGCCACGCCCAGCTCGTTGACGCGGTTCTGCAGCGTGGTGATGTTCTGCTTGAGCGCGTTCTCTTGCGCCGCGACCAGGGCCTTGGGCTTGAGCACGCCGCTGAGCTGCAGGTCGCCATTGGGCGCCGTGATAGCGGTCCAGAGCATGTCGGGCTGCTGGTCGGTCAGGACCTTGAGCGCCGCATCGCGGACCTCGGCCTCGCGGAAGTTGACCAGCACGGTGTTGTCGTCGCGGCTGATGCCGGCATGGCGGATGTTCTTGTCGCGCAGCAGGCTGCGGACGTCGCCGACCTCGGCCTCGGCCTTCTTGGCCAGCGCGGCCTTCATATCCACCTGCATCAGGAAATGCACGCCGCCGCGCAGGTCCAGGCCCAGGTACATGGGAAAGGCGTGCAGGGACTTGAGCCAGGCCGGCGAGCGCGACACCAGGTTCAGCGCCACCACGAAAGACGGGTCGGTCGGATCGGTGTTCAGCGCCTTGTTGATGGCGTCGCGCGCCTTCAGCTGGGTGTCGGTGTCATTGAACCGTGCACGCACCGAATTGCCCTCGAACGCCACGCTGTCGGGCGTCACGCCGGCGCCGGCCAGGGCCCGGGCAATGCGGTCGCTGATCTCGCTCGTGACCTTGACCGTGGCCTTGCCGCTGGACACCTGCACCGCAGGCGCTTCGCCATAGAAATTGGGCAAGGTGTAGACCAGGCCGATCAGCATCGCGAACACCAGAATCGCGTACTTCCACAAGGGATATCGGTTCATGAATGAGTCCTTCTCGGTCTGGGCTCAGACCCCGTAAACAAGCCCGGCACCATGCCATGGCCCGGGCTTGGAAAAAGAAAAGCGGACCCGGCGCCAGCCGACCCGCCCATTCAACTTACTTGACGGTGCCCTTGGGCAGGACCTGCACCACGGACGAGCGCTGCACCTGGATCTCGACGCCATTGGCCACTTCCAGCGTGACGATGCTCTCGGTGAGCTTGCTGACCTTGCCCAGCATGCCGCCGTTCGTGACGACCTCGTCGCCCTTGCCCAGCGCCTCGATCATGGTCTTGTGTTCCTTCTGGCGCTTCATCTGCGGACGAATCATCACGAAGTACAGCACCACGAACATCAGGACCAGCGGCAGCATGCCCATCAGGCTGGATTCAGCGCCGCCGCCCGAGGCGGATTGCGCATATGCATTGGAAATGAAAAACACGGAAATATTCCTTTGGAAGGGATCAACCCGCCACCCGGCAGGCGTCTCGAACCGCGGATTGTATGCGGGCCTTGTTGCGCTGCACCGGTTCGACCTTGGCCTAGACTTCCGCCTTGCTCGACCCGCTGCTGAACATGCCTCAACACACCCCCTCGCTGCACATCCAGGGCGCCCTGGCGCGCATCACGCTGCGCCGCCACCAGGTGGCCAATCGCCTTGAATTGATCGACCTGCAAACCCTGGAAGCGCTGCTCGCCGACATCAACGCTGATCCGGCGGTCCGTGTCGTGCTGCTGCAAGCCCAGGGCCGGCATTTTTGCAGCGGCTTCAATATCGATGCCGTGCCCGGCGTCGACGCGGGCGCCCTGTTCGAGCGCCTGACACAGGCCTGGGAAAACGCGCGCCCCATCACCGTGGCGGCCATCCAGGGCGGCGTATACGGCGGCGCGACCGACCTGGCGCTGGCCTGCGACTTCCGTCTCGGCGTGCCGCAATGCGAAATGTTCGTGCCGGCGGCGCGCCTGGGCCTGCATTTCTACCGCGGCGGCATGGAGCGCTACGTCAACCGCCTGGGGCTGGGCATGGCCAAGCGCATCCTGCTGGGCTGCGAAACCCTGGACGGGCCTGCCATGCTGGCCTGCGGTTTTCTGGACCAGATGCTGCCCGACCTCGCCGCGCTGGAACAAGCCAGCCAGGCCTTGTGCGAGCGCCTCTGCGGCTTCGCACCGCTGGCCTTGAGCGGCATGAAGAAGCATCTCAATGCCATTGCCAACGGCCGTCTGGATCCGAGCGCCTTGCAGACCGACATCGCGCAGGCCAATGCCTCGGCCGACCTCGCGGAAGGTGTACGGGCATGGCAAGAAAAGCGCGCACCGCAGTTTCGTAGTACCTAAATGCGCCCAAAACTTCAGTATTCCGCAAGGCCGTAAGACCCCTGATACCGGTCAGACCCCGAGATGGTGGAAAATAGAGGCTTGAAACTGGGCATGGACACGCCAGACCGAGGAAAGTCGGGGGTGCCAGCAGCCCATTGCGATCCACTTCTTATCTATTCAGGACCAGCGTGGCCAAGGACAGCACCAAAACCACCATCGAAGCCGATGGTTTGCGCTACCGATCTAAAGCGCCCGGCTCACCGTTTGCAGCAACTTCGTCTTTCGGAGCTGCCACTATGTCATGCTTTCTGTGCGGCAAGCACCGGCCCCGGGCCATGCTGAAATCGAAAAAGCTATTGGGCAAGTCCCAGCCTGTCTGCGCACCGTCGTGCAAGGAACTGGAGGAGCAGCTGACCGCTGCCAAGGCCTGAACGGGCTTTGATCCACCTTCAAAGGGGCGCTGAGGCGCCCCTTTTGACTTTGGAGCGCCTTGGAATTCGAGCTCGAAGCCAAAATCGCGGGAAAACACTGATAGATATCGCGTGGTTTGTGACACGTCACCGGATTTACGCGCTAGCGCCAATCCGCTTGCTGTGCCTAAGATGTTCGTGAACTGTTTCATGTTTTTCTGACCCAGTTTTTTTTGCCCCATACGCCGGCCAAAAGCCGATATGGGTGGGTCGCATCGGTTCCACATCAGGCAGGGTAATGAGCAAAGACACCTACACGAGCGTCAGCAATGATGGACTCCGCTACGAGTCCAAACTGGGCGGATCGCCCTTCCTCGGCAGCGGACACACCCGCTCCTGCTTCCGCTGCGGCAAGCACAGGCCGCCGAGCAGCCTGGAATCCAAGCGCATCCTGGGACGCAACGAAGTGGTGTGCAAGCCCAGTTGCGTCAAGCCCAAGACAGAAGAAACCTCAGAAGCATGAATCCACGCCCTGCGCGGTGCGCCGCGCAGGGCTGCCGATCAGTCGGCCTGGGCCTCAGGTCCGGCGGCTTGCGGATTCGCGCCGTCGGCCGCCATGCCACCCTCTGCGCCCGCTGAAGGCACGGCGATATCGGCCTTGGCCTTCACGGGCCGGTCCGGCCTTGGAGCGCCAGGGCGCTTGCCCTGGAAGCCCTCTCGCCGGGGCCCCTGCCCACGCGGATCGCCTTCGCGGCGCGGGCCATGGCGGCCATCCGCGCGCCGATCTCCCTGACCCTGGCTCCGGTCGTCCGCCCCGCGACCACCCGGACGACGATCCCGCCCGTCGTGGCGCGCCGGCTGGGCGGCGCGCTGCTGAGCCAGGAACTCCATGTCCAGGCGGGCCTGCGCCAGCAGCTCGTCCAGCGTCTCGCTTGCCACGCCCTTCAGGGCGCAGAAATTCGCGCGGGTCAGGGTCGTGCTTTCGAACGCCCTCAGCAGGTCGATGCGGGCACGGCGCTCATTTTCTTCCTGGGCCTGGCGCTCCTGGCTGCGGGCACGGCGACGCGCCAGCTCCTCGCGCGCCACGGCCTTGTGCTCTTCGCTCAGCTCGCCCGCTTCCTGGCCATCCAGATCAAACCGGTGCGAGGCGCGCGTGACTGCGATCAGATAGGCCGTCGAACCCGTGTGGCGGCGCAGGAAGGCCGACAGCGCGGCTTTGCTGAACACCCCCGGTGCGCGCGCCTGGATATCGGATTGGATGCGCAGCTTGATGGGCTTGGGCACTCCGGTGAACAGCGCCGGAAACAGTTGCTTGAGCTGGGCCGCGCAGGCCGCCGGATTTTGCGTCTCTTGAACAGGCGCAGTGCCAGACGGGGTACTAGATTCAGACATGGAACGCTGTGGCAATGATTTGCACGATCGGATCAAAGACCTCGATTGTGCCGTTTTTGCATGGCAGCTCGCGCAAAGCCCCGATCCATCTGGATTCATCGGGATCGTCAGTGCACCTTGAACAGCTTGTCGTGAATGCGCCGGGTCGCGCGCCACACCGCCCAAAGCACCACCGGAATCAGCAGGCCCGCCATCAGATCCGGATTGACGGGCAGGCCGAGCGACTTCAGCGCCTTGCCCACGTATGCGAACAGGCTCACCACGTAATAGGAAATGGCCGCGATCGACAACCCTTCCACTGTGCTCTGCAGGGTCAGCTGCAAGGACTGTCCGCGCGTCAGCTTGGCCAGCAATTCCTGGTTCTGCGTCTCGGCGGCGATGTCGACGCGAGTGCGCAGCAGCGCACTGGCGCGTTCGATGCGCTCCGACAAGGACGCCAGACGCTGGGCCGTGGCCGCCACGGTGGCCGAGGCCGGTGTCAGGCGCCGCTCCAGGAAGGCCGTCAAGGTCTGCGTGCCGGGAATGCTGCGCTCGCGCAGCTCGTTCATGCGGTGCCGCACCAGCGCTTCATAGGCCTTGGTGGCGGAGAAACGGTACATGTGCTGGGCCGTGGCGCGTTCCACCCCGGCGGCAAGATGAATCAATTGGTCCAGCAAGCGAGACTCGGCCTCCCGGCCGGCTTCCATTTGCGCCGTCAGATCGGCCAGCACAGCCTCCGACTCAGCCAGCATGGGCGCCAGGGCCTTGGCCGCCGGCAGGCCCCGCAGCGCCATCAGGCGATAGATTTCCAACTCCAGCAGGCGCTGCGAAATGCGGCCCGCGCGATGGGCGGAAGTCTGCGGCGCGCCAATGACCAAGATGCGTTCGAAGCCATCGCCGCGCAGGCGGAAGTCGGTGACCACCATGGAATGCCCCAGGCCCGAATGCCCCTGCCCCATCAGCGAGGCCACCACCGAGCCGCTGCCCAGCCAGCGTTGGGCCTGCGCCAGCACGTCGTGGGCATCCGTGATGTCGCGCTCCAGCAGCACCAGTTGGATGGCCGCGATGGTGCGCCCCGGAATGTTGCGCAGCCATTCGGTGTCGACCTTGAAGGCCGCCGCCAGATCGGGCGCCGCCGCTTCCAGGTCCGCGCCTGCAGGCAGGGCCTGGACCATGGAATAACGCGAGAACTCGCTATGCCGCTCCCATTTGAGCGTGAACTCGCCGCAGCGCAGGCGCAGGAAGTTGGGTTCGAATTCGTCCGGCTGCATCCCGGCCTGCCCCGGCAAGCCGCGCAAATGGCGCCATTCGTCTTCGCGCGTCACGCCCTCGTTGAGCACCGCCACCAACACCACCAGGGCCGGCAGCCGGATGCGTGCGGATGGACGCGCATGCACCTCGTTGTGCAGCATGCGCCGCCAGTCATCGTCGGGCGGCAGGATAGACGCAGGAGGACGGTGGCTTGAGTTTGAATTCATGGTCGGCGCAAGTTCAAATCAATCGCAGCACAATACCGGTCATTCCATTTGTGCCTAGGCTGCATTGGAACCGATCTTGAGGAGCCTTCGATGATTCTTGAACAAGCCGACATCCGCATCCGCCCCGGCGAGCAACTGGCATTCGACGCGGCCATCCAGCGCGGCATCGAACAGGTGATCTCCAAGGCCCGGGGCTATCTGGGCCACCAGGTGTTCAAGGGCATCGAATCCAAAGAGCGCTACCTGCTGCTAATTCGATGGGAGACGCTGGAAAACCACACCGTGGACTTCCGTCAATCTCCGGCTTTCGCCGAATGGCGCGCCATCGTCGGCCCGTTCTTCGCCGTGCCGCCGACCGTCGAACACTTCGACTTGCTGGCTTAGTCAAGGTTCAAAGCAGGTTCAGCTGCCGCGCCTGCGCCGTCAGTTCCTCGCGAAAGACCGGGTGCGCGATCTGGATCAAGGCCTGGGCCCGCTGCTTGGCGGACTTGCCGCGCAGCTGGGCCACCCCATGCTCCGTGACCACGTAATTGATGTCGTTCTTGCTGGTGCTGACATGCGCGCCGGGCGTGAGCGTGGGCACGATGCGGCTGATGCTGTCGTCCTTGGCCGTGGACGGCAGCACGATGAAGGCCTTGCCGTCGCGCGAGCGGTTGGCCGCGCGCACGAAGTCGCTCTGGCCGCCGGTCCCTGAATAAGGCACAGCCCCAAGGCTTTCCGAGCCGCACTGGCCCAGCAGGTCAATCTGCAAGGTGGCGTTGATGGCGACCAGATTGTCGTTGCGCGAGGCCACGTAGGGGTCGTTGGTGAAGTCGACCGGATGCATCTCGAGCGCCGGATTGCGGTCCATGAAGCGATAGAGCTTGTTCGACCCCAGCGCAAACGTGGCCACCATCCTGCCGGGCATGAAGGTCTTCCTGCGGTTGGTCACGGCGCCGCTTTCGATCAGCGTCAGGATGCCGTCGCCAATCATTTCGGTGTGGATGCCCAGGTCGCGCTTGGCGGTGAGCTGCATCACCACCGCGTCCGGAATGCCGCCGTAGCCGATCTGCAGCGTGGAGCCGTCGTCGATCATGTCGGCCACGTATTTGCCTATGGCCTGCTGCACCGGTCCGATCTTGGGCAGCCCCACTTCCATCACGGCCTCGCCGCTCTCAACCAGAGCGCTGACCTGCGAAATGTGCACATGGCAGGCGCCGAAGGCAAACGGCACGTTCGGGTTCACCTCCAGCACGATGGCGCGGGCCTTGGCCACGGCCGCCATGGTGTAGTCGGTGCCCAGGCTGAGCGAGAAATAACCATGTTGGTCCATGGGCGACGCCATGGCAAACACCACATCGGCCGGAATCTGTCCGCGCTCGATCAGCGTCGGCATTTCGGAGAAATAACTGGGGATGAAATCGACCCATCCGGCCTGGCCGCCGGCCCGGGAGGCCGCGCCGAAAAAGAACGAAACATGCCGCACGTGCTCAACGGTCTCGGGGTCGAAATAACCAAACTTGCGCACCGGCAGGATCTGCCCGACCTTGACATCGCGCCAGCGCAGGCGCTGTTCGGACAAGGCCGTCAGCAGCGCCGGAGGCTCTCCCACGCCGGTCGGCACCACGATGAAGTCGCCGTCCCGGACCACGCTGACGGCGTCAATGGCTTCACGGCGTTTTTGCTGATATTGCGATTGAATGGACATGGTGACTGCGCGAAGTGGAAATCAATCGCAAAGTATCACTCCGCTGGCTGACGCCACCTTGACCCGGCGCAGAGGCAAGGGCGCGCATGTCTTCATTCAGGACCCAGCCGTTCAGGCCAATAATCAGGCTTCGTCCAGCCTCACCAAGCGCCAAAGGAAACCCATCATGCCCGACGCCGCAACGCCCTTGTTCCGCCCCCGTCAGATCGCGCTGGCGCTGCTGGGGTGCCTCTGCTTGCCGGGTGTTCATGCCGAGTCCATTGGCTCGGTCGACACAGTGTTCAAGCTGATCGGGCCGGATCACAAGATCGTGGTCGACGCCCATGACGACCCTGCCGTAGCAGGCGTCACCTGCTATGTATCGCGCGCCAAGACGGGCGGCGTGTCCGGCGCACTGGGCCTGGCCGAAGACAAGGCCGAGGCCTCCATCGCCTGCCGGCAGACCGGCCCGATCAGCATTCCCAAGCCCTTGCCAAGGCAGGAGGAGGTGTTCAACGAACGCCTGTCGCTGGTGTTCAAGCACCTGCGCATCGTCCGCATGGTCGACCCCGCCCGCAACACGCTGGTCTACCTGACCTATTCCGACCGCGTGATCGAAGGCTCGCCGAAGAACAGCGTGACCGCCGTGCCGGTCGACCGTGCCACGCCCATCCCCCTGAAATAAGCATTCCGTCCATGAAGCACAAAGCGCAAGCCGAGCCCTCCGACAGTCCCTTCTTCGCGCCGCTGCTGTGCCACGACGCGCCCAGCGCGCTGGCGCAGGTTCAGCAGATCTACCAGGCCAGCGTGAACCACCTGCGGCGCGCGCTGCAGCTGCATGTGGCGGGAGAGCCGCTGGGCCGGGTGCGGGCCTGCTACCCCTTTGTCCGCATCCGCAACGCCCATCCCCGGCGGACCGACTCGCGGCTGGCCTATGGCTTCGTGGCAAGCCCCGGCACCTTCGAGACCACGCTGACCCGACCCGACCTGTTTGCCGACTACTACCTGGAGCAATTCCAGCTGCTCCTGCAAAACCATGGCGAGGCCCTGGAGGTCGGGACCAGCCGCGAACCGATCGCCCTGCATTTCGCGTTGGGCGAGCACGAGCACGTGGAGGGTGCGCTCTCGCCCGAGCGGCGCGCGATGATGCGCGAATTGTTCGACCTGCCGGACCTGGCGGCCATGGACGACGGCATTGCCAACGGCACGCACGACCCCAAGCCCGGTGAAGCGCTGCCCCTGGCCTTCTTCACGGCGCCGCGCGTCGACTACTCGCTGCACCGCCTGCGCCACTACACGGGCGTGTCGCCCGAGCATTTCCAGAATTTCGTGCTGTTCACCAATTACCAGTTCTACATCGACGAATTCGTGCGCATGGGCCACGCCTTGATGGCGCAGGCGCCCGATCCGGCCGCCCCCAGCGAGCTGGACGACTGCATCGCCTTCGTCGAACCCGGCAACGTGGTCACGCGGCGCGTGGGCGTTGCGCCGGAGGCGCTGGACGCCCTGGGCGCGTCGCCGCCGCGGCTGCCGCAAATGCCGGCCTACCACCTGGTCCGCAAGCGCCACGCCGGCATCAGCATGGTGAACATCGGGGTCGGGCCGTCCAATGCCAAGACCATGTCGGACCACGTGGCCGTGCTGCGCCCGCATGCCTGGCTGATGCTGGGCCACTGCGCGGGCCTGCGCAACAGCCAGGCGCTCGGCGACTACGTGCTGGCGCACGCCTACGTGCGCGAGGATCACGTGCTGGACGAGGAGTTGCCCTTGTGGGTGCCGGTCCCGCCCTTGGCCGAAGTGCAGGTGGCGCTGGAGCAGGCGGTGGCCGAAATCACCCAGCTCCGGGGCTTCGAGCTCAAGCGCATCCTGCGCACCGGCACGGTGGCGTCCACCGACAACCGCAATTGGGAGCTGCTACCGGACGGCGGGCCGGAGCGCCGCTTCAGCCAGAGCCGCGCCATCGCGCTGGACATGGAAAGCGCCACCATCGCCGCCAACGGGTTTCGCTTTCGCGTACCCTACGGCACCTTGCTGTGCGTGAGCGACAAGCCGCTGCACGGCGAAATCAAGTTGCCGGGCATGGCCAATCAGTTTTACCGCGAGCGGGTGGACCAGCATCTGCGCATCGGCCTGCGGGCCATCGAGATCCTGCGCAGCGCGTCGGTCGCGCAATTGCACAGCCGGAAGCTGCGCAGCTTTTCAGAAGTGGCGTTTCGCTGACGCATCCCGGCCGATCTGTAGCGGGTATGCTGCGACAGGTGTTCGTAATTCGTTCACCGCAGCCACAATGGCGCCCAATGAACAAGAAGCACCGCCATGCACTTTGACATTCCCACCTTGCTGACGCTGATTCCGCTGCAAGCGCTGGCGCTGGCGCTGATGTTGCCGATCTTGATGGGCTGGAGCCGCGCCAGCCGGGCGGTCCGCAGCGGACAGATCTCGCTGATGCTGCAGGCCGCGGCATGGGTGCTACGCGCGATCAACCAAGACCTGCACAGCCTCGTGCTGTGGCTGCTGATCCTGTTGTTCATGAGTGCGGCCCTGAGCGCGCTGTGGCTGGCACTGCGCGATTGGCTGGGCCCCCGCGACGGCCGCCAACTGATCGTGGCTCTGCCCATCGTGCTGCCCATCGGCGTGGCGATCAGCGCCTTGCCGCAACTCGGCGGGGGCCGCTGGGGCAGCACGGTGGCGGACCTGGGCCTGTCCCTGCAGATGATGCTGGTGGTCTGGGCCTGCGCCAAGCCGTCGACGCGCGGGCAGGATCACAATTGGCGCGGCCTAGTCGGCGCCAGTTTTCTGGCGCTCGCCCTGGTGACGCTGTGTCGTGCCGGCATCGCCATCCGGGAGGGCGGCTTCCTGCCGGCGCAGTCCACTCATCCGATCCAGCTCTATTTGCTCCTGACCAACCAGATCGCCGTCCTCGCCAGCGTGATGGCCATCCTGGTGGCCTGGCGCGGCGAGACCGAGGCCGCGCTGCACCGCCTGGCCCAGACGGACACGCTCACCGGCCTGAGCAACCGCAGGGCCTTTGCCTCGCGCGCATTCGAGATGATCTCCCTGGCGCGCCGCTACGACGACCCGCTTGCCTTGATGATGCTGGATCTGGACCATTTCAAATCCATCAACGATACGCACGGCCATGGCGTCGGCGATCAAGCCCTGGTCTTGTTTGCCAACTGCCTGCAGCAGGTCATTCGTGTGGGCGATCTGGCAGGACGCGTCGGCGGCGAGGAATTTTGCGTCCTCTTGACCCGCAGCGATGCGATAGGCCCCGACGCTCTGGACCTGCGGCTGCGCCGGATGTTGGCCGAGCGCTCGCAGCAGACCCTGAACTTCAAACTGGAATTCAGCGCCGGATGGGCGCGGCTGCGCCCCGGCGACCGCAACATCGAAGACGTGATGCGCCGCGCCGACGCCGCGCTCTACGAGGCCAAGCGCTCCGGCCGCAATCGATTGGTCGCGGAGCCCGGCAACGACGCCTGACACCCCTGCCTCCAGGGCCTTCGCAAAACTGGCACGCTGCTTGCATATGGAGAATCAGGCCCGTTCACCGACGGGTCCTGATCCAGCTGACGGAGTACCCTCCCATGCAAGCATTTGAAATCTCCAGCCCTGCGCAGAACCGCCCCTCGGCACTCAGCTTACCCGACGCCGCGAGCACGGCGTTGCGCACCGGGGTGGTCGACCGACCCAGGCATGGGATACAGATCCGGCGCATTCAAGCCCACGATCTCCAATGGCTGCCCGCGCTGGCAGACCTTTTGATCGACAGCGTGCATCAGAGCCACTCTTCGGACTTTCTGGCGCCCCTGTCGCGCTATGCGGCGCTCGAATACTGGCACGGTGTCTACGCCAAATTGGGCGCTGGACATGCCTTGTGGATGGCTTGCGAGGGCGGCGCACATGGCCCTTTGCACGGAGCCGTGCAACTGAAACTGGCCGCGCATGCGCACCACCGCGGTGAAGTGCAGCGCCTTATGGTGCACAGCCGGGAACAGGGACGCGGCATCGGCAGCCAGTTGATGGCCGCGCTGGAAAGCACTGCCGCCAGTTGGGGCCGGCATCTCCTGGTCCTGGACGCACCCACGGATTCAGCATCAGCGAGCGTTTTTCGCCACCTGGGTTGGCGCCCCAGCAGCGAAGCCCCCGGGTTCAGCAGCCTCATAAACGACGCGCGGCGCGATGCGGCCATGCTCTACAAGCGACTGCGCAGGCAGTCCTGAGCCAATCTGACCCGGGGAATACGCCAAACCAACACTCATGTCTCTCATGCAACAGTCGATATACGATAGGAGGCATTGTTGCAGGCACCGCGAGCGCCATGAGTACGTCCAGTTTTCCAACACTGAAGACAGCCTTGCCCGACCTGGCATGGTGGATGGCCTATTTCCGCAACGAAGAAATGCCCGTCCTGGCCGCCACCGCGGAGCAGCTTGAACTCTGGCGCGCCAACGAGGACGCGGTGGACGCCAACATGATGGGCGAAGCCATCGCCAGCGACCCGCTGATGACGCTCAAGGTGCTGCGCTATGCCGCGGAGCACCGCTCCAGCCGGCTCCTGACCGACGCCGAAACCGTGACGGCGGCGTTGGTCTTGTTGGGCATCACGCCCTTCTTCAACGCCTTTGGGCCCCAGCCTACAGTGGAAGACCGGCTGGAGGACAACCCCCAGGCCTTTGAAGGCATGCTCAAGGTGATGCGCCGCGCCGATCGCGCCGCACGCTTTGCCCTGGGTTTTGCAGCCCATCGGATGGACCCCGACGCCGCCGTGATACATAGCGCCGCGCTGCTGCACGACTTTGCGGAAATCCTGCTCTGGGCGTATTCACCCGATCTGGCCCTCGAGATCAAACGCCGCCAGCAGGCCGATCCGACCTTGCGCAGTGCCGTGGCGCAACGCCAGGCCCTGCATATCGAGCTCGCCGACCTGGAGCAGGCCTTGATGCAGGAATGGCATCTGCCCGAACTGCTGATGCGCATGACCAACGACAAGCGTGCCTACGACCCGCAAGTGCTTTGCGTCAAGCTGGCCGTGAGGCTGGCGCGCCATACCGCCGACGGCTGGGACAACCCCGCCGTGCCGGACGATCTACGCGATATCGGCGACCTGCTCAACCTGAGCCAGCCCCATACCTTGCGTCTGCTGCAAGACATCGACACACCCTGAGGCAACACAAGCGCCACGCCACGCGGCATATGATGAGCACCATGGCAGGCCCCACCGTAGACTTTTGGCAGCAGCGCTTTGATTCCGGACAGACGCCCTGGGATCGCGGCGCGACGCACCCGCAACTCCTGGCCTGGCTGCAATCGGGCCAGCTTCAGGCCGGTCAGCATGTCCTGGTGCCAGGCTGCGGACGCGGCCATGAACTCGTCACCCTGGCACGGCATGGCATTGCGGTCACGGGATTGGACTACACGCCGGCCGCCGTCGATGCAGCACGACAGCAGCTGTTGGCTTCGGGCCAGCGGGGCGAGGTTGAACTGGCTGACGTGCTCGCCTGGCAGGCTGACGTCGCTTTGGACCTCGTCTACGAGCAAACCTGCCTTTGCGCTCTGCATCCTGACCACTGGCAGCGCTACGCCGAACAGCTGTTCAACTGGTTGAAGCCGGGAGGACGCTTGCTGGCCCTCTTCATGCAGGCGCGCCGTGAAACCGCGGCTGAAGGCGTGGTGGAAGGTCCGCCTTACCACTGCGACATCAACGCCATGCGCGCCCTGTTCCCGGCAGCACGCTGGGATTGGCCGGCGCCTCCCTATGCCGCGATCCCGCATGCTCAAGGGTGGCAGGAACTTGCGGTCGCGCTGACACGCCGCTGATCCGCGGGGCTGAAACTCCGGTTCCTGCCGGTCAAACAGGCACCGCCGTGGTGTTCTTGATCCGCTCCAGTACGAAGCTCGTCTTGCAGTCCTGCACGCTGGGATGCTTGAGCAAGGTCTCGGTGATGAAGCGCGCATAGTGCGCCATGTCCTGCACCAGCACCCGCAGCAAATAATCCATCTCGCCGGTCAGGGCGGCGCACTCGACCACTTCGGGCCAGGTCTGCACGGCCACCCGGAACAGATCCATGGGATTGCGCTTGTGAGACTCGGTATGTTTTTCAAGCCGTACGTTGATGTAGGCCGTCAAGCTCAGCCCCACCCGCTCCGGCTGCACGATGGCCACGTAGGCCGCCACCACGCCCGATTCCTCCAGGCGCCTGACCCTTCTGAGCACCGCCGAGGCCGACAGATTGACCTGCGCAGCCAGGGCATCGTAAGTCACGCGGCCGTCGGCCTGAAGCGCCCTCAAAATGCGTTTATCAATGGCATCAAGCTCAATTTCTTTGCTCATTTTTTGATTTTTGCAAGAATCCTGCGCAATTGAAAGCTCACCGCTTCAAGTTCGCATAAAACCTGCGGTGCCTCCGCCCTACAGTCTTGATCTGGCACAAGACTGCATCCAAGGAGACACGCATGGCTTTCACCCCCTGGGACAACCCGATGGGCACCGACGGATTCGAGTTCATCGAGTTCGCCGCACCCGACCCCGCCGCCTTGGGCCATCTGTTCCTCAGCATGGGGTTCACCGCCGTGGCCAAGCACCGCCACAAGAATGTGACGCTCTACCGTCAGGGCGAGGTGAACTTCATCATCAACGCGGAGTCGGACTCGTTTGCGCAGCGCTTCGCCCGCCTGCACGGACCCTCGATCTGCGCGATCGCCTTGCGCGTCAAGGACGCAGCATTCGCCTACCAGCGCGCGCTCGAACTGGGTGCCTGGGGCTTTGACAACAAAGCGGGCCCCATGGAACTCAACATCCCCGCCATCAAGGGCATCGGCGACTCGCTGATCTATTTCGTCGACCGCTGGCAAGGCAAGGGCGGCGCCAAGGCGGGCGCCATCGGCAACATCAGCATCTACGACGTCGATTTCGTGCCCCTGCTCGACGCCCAGGGCCAGCCCGTGGACCCCAATCCGGTCGGCCATGGCCTGACCTTCATCGACCACCTGACCCACAATGTCTTCCGCGGCCGTATGAAGGAATGGGCGGAGTTCTACGAACGCCTCTTCAATTTCCGCGAAGTGCGCTACTTCGACATCGAAGGCAAGCTGACCGGCTTGAAGTCCAAGGCCATGACCAGCCCCTGCGGCAAGATCCGCATTCCCATCAACGAAAGCAGCGACGACAAAAGCCAGATCGCCGAATACCTGGACCTCTACCACGGCGAAGGCATCCAGCACGTGGCGCTTTCCAGCGACGATATCTACGCGTCCGTACGCGGCATGAAAACGGCCGGCGTGGTGTTCCAGGACACCATAGACACCTACTACGACCTCGTGCCCAAGCGCCTGCCAGCCCACAACGAGGATCTGGCTGAGTTGCGCAAGTTGCGCATCCTGATCGACGGCGCCGCCCATGAAGGCGCGCCGCACGAGCTACTGCTGCAGATCTTCACCAAGGAAGTCATCGGCCCGATCTTCTTTGAGCTGATCCAGCGCAAGGGCAACGAGGGCTTCGGCGAAGGCAACTTCAAGGCCTTGTTCGAGAGCATCGAACTCGACCAGATCCGCCGTGGCGTGCTCAAGGCCGACGCCTGATCAAGCGACGCAGCAGACCAGACTGAAAGCGAGAAGCCAGGCCCCGGGCGCGCAAGCCCCGGGGCTTATTTTTTTCCACGCTGCTTCCGCAACTGGGTCAGGCCTGGGCGTCGTTGCCATCCAACACCTGCAACACGCAGACCGCCCGACAATCAGGCCATGCGGAAAGTCGCACCTTAGCGCGAAATCCGCGGATCTCCTCATACAGGCATGGAACAACACATCCTCGCATTCCTGCAGCAGGTCGAGCACGAGCGCGAGCGTCGGCAGAACACGCCGCAGCTGGCCCGCGCGGTCGACGCCGTAAAACGCTACCAGCAGCAACGTTTTCGCAAGACCTATGCCGATCTGCTGGCGGACCCACGCTATGCGGGGGCGGCCACCTTCTTCCTGAACGAGTTGTACGGTCCCGAAGACTTCAGCTTGCGAGACGCCCAGTTTGCGCGCGTCGTGCCTGCGCTGGTACGGCTGTTTCCGACGGAGGTGGTGCAGACGGTCGCTTTGCTCGCGCAACTGCACGCCCTATCGGAGCGGCTCGATTCACTCATGGGCGCCGCCCTTCAGTCGCAGAGACCAGACGCCGTCAGCTATGCACAGGCCTGGCGCCAAGTCGGTGAGTCCGCAGCACGCCGCCAGCAGATCGAACTGACGCTGAGCATCGGCGCCTCGCTGGACGCGCTGACCAGAAAATCCTTGCTGCGGCAGGCCCTGCGCCTGATGAGAGGCCCCGCCTATGCCGCCGGGCTCGGCGAGTTGCAGCGCTTTCTAGAGACGGGTTTTGATACCTTCAAGACCATGAAGGGTGCCAAGGACTTTCTGGACACCGTGCAAGGGCGCGAAACGCGGCTCGCGCATTTGTTGAGCGGAGAGCCTGGGCCAACCGAGCCCAGCCACGAATTGCTGGAGCAGCTACCCTGAAGCTGTTCGCCATCGTCGGCAACAGACGCATCTCCAACCCCCTGGACCTGGATGGCAACGCTGACCGGCAACACATGGCGCCGGCTTCAATGCCGATTGGTCAACAACCACTCACTGACCCGTTGGTAGTACGTGACCCCCTGATGGCTGAGGATCAAGGCGTAACGTTTCGCGATCCAACGAATCGGCTCGATCGTGCGACGGTCAACGACTCTGCCGGCCCGGTATCGCAAGGTCATATGCGGTGTTGAAGACGGTTGAGGCCGGAGTTCGACTCGCTTGAGCGCACCTTGCAGCAGCTTGCGCAGCCCTGCGATATCGGCATTGGAATTGCTCGTGCACAGCAGCACAAAGGCGTTGTTGCCTGGGAAGCTCATCGCCTGATCAAAGACAACGGGTATCGTCGGATACTGAATGCGCGCGACGGCAGCGCACGCCGCCTCCACCACGACTCGGGAGACCTGGCCCGGAAAATAGGCGAGCGCATGCAGGGTGATATGAAGGCGTCCAAGCGGAAGCGGAGAGCTGTCCAGTCCATACTGCCGAATCAGCGGCCATGCCGCATCTCCGATGCGCAGGGCATCAGGACCGTCAGGGAAGAGGGCCAGGAAGAGGTTGTAGCCGTGCACCGTGCCATGCCCGGGAGGGACAGCATCAAGCGGGAACGGACCCATGTCCGTCTCAAAGCCCGGCAAGCTCGGTTGCGAACCCATGGCGACCAGCAAGGCAGCTGCGACCTTGCAATTTTAGCGCGCAGCCTTGCCAACAGTACCCAGCACTTTTGCGGCAAGGCACCTGTCTCTGCCTCCGCGGCCCGGCGAGCAAGTCGACGTCGGGTGACTCAAAATAAAAAACCCCTGATTCTCTCGAACCAGGGGTTTTTAGGATATTAGCCTGACGATGACCTACTTTCACACGGGAATCCGCACTATCATCGGCGCTGAGTCATTTCACTGTCCTGTTCGGGATGGGAAGGAGTGGGACCAACTCGCTATGGTCATCAGGCTTAACTG
>Ga0213872_10000657_pt1 | contig 26183 bp, 24 predicted proteins | sample VelepicomBERX_R2_FD_160071 | JGI IMG/M metagenome (GOLD analysis project Ga0213872, IMG submission 160071) | Rhizosphere microbial communities from Vellozia epidendroides in rupestrian grasslands, the National Park of Serra do Cipo, Brazil - RX_R2 | ecosystem: Host-associated > Plants > Roots >...
GATGAATGCCAATAATTCAAGAAATTTAGTGTCTACAAATCAGACACCGAAATCCAATGCAAAACAGCCTGCCTCATAGGTGAGAACAGGCTGTCAGAGCTCGAGAATGGGCCGGAACTTCAGACTAGCGCAGGCCCGCGCGCAGCCAAGCCAGCACGGCTGCGGCAATGCTCAGGTGGAAAAGATCGACGCGCGGAACACCCAGCCATTCGCCGCGCGTCCCGATGACAAGGCCCGCCAGCACGAACAGCGCGGCTCCTGCGATAGCCGAAGGCCAATCCCGTGAACGCCCCTTCCAAGCGATGGCCACGAGCGCGAGCATCGAAATGGCGAGATCGGCCGGCGGCGGCACGACCAGGCTGAGCGCGCAGGCCACAGCCACGCCCACAGTCCAGCGCCGGTTGCGCAGGCCTTGGGCTGCAATCAGCAGCAGCGCAATGCGTGCTGCGAGAAGGCTGAGCTCGTCGTGCGCGGCCACCGCGTCCTCGACGCCTGCATAGACGATCGCCCCAAGCAAAGCGGAGCTGCTGATCAGGCCAAAGCCCAACGAGGCCAACACGGAGCGGGCTCGCCATGCGTTGAGAGCCGCCAGTGCGCCGCAAGCGGCCAGCATCGATTCACAGGCAATATGCAGCCACATGGATGGGCGGCGAGCTTCAGCGCGCGAGCCGGAAGCTCGACACCGTCTGCACCAGTTCCGCCGCCTGCTCGCGCAGGCTCTCCGCCGCCGCCGCCGACTGCTCCACCAGGGAGGCGTTCTGCTGAGTCATCTGGTCCAGCTGCTGCACGGCCTGGCCGATCTCGCCCAGCGTTCGCGCCTGCGCGGCGCTGGAGCTGGAGATCTCGCCGATGATCTGCGTCACCCGGCGCACGCTCTCGACCACCTCGCCCATGGTTTCGCCGGTCTCGCTCACGAGGCGGCTGCCGCCGTCCACCCGCTCGACCGAGGCCGAGATCAGGGTCTTGATTTCACGCGCCGCTTCCGCCGAGCGCTGCGCCAGCAGGCGCACCTCGCCGGCCACCACGGCGAAGCCGCGGCCCTGCTCGCCGGCCCGCGCCGCCTCCACCGCGGCATTCAAAGCCAGGATGTTGGTCTGGAAAGCGATGCCGTCGATCACGCCGATGATGTCGCCGATCTTGTTGGACGACTGCTGGATCTCACTCATGGTGCGCACCACCTGCTCGACCATGGCGCCGCCCCGGTTGGCCACCTCAGAGGCCGATTGGGCAAGCGTGTCGGCTTGGCGCGCGGCATCGGCGTTCTGGCGCACGCCCTCGCTGAGCTGATGCATCGCCGCGCCGGTTTCTTCCAGGCTGCTGGCGGTCTGCTCGGTGCGATTGGAGAGGTCCTGGTTGCCCGTGGCGATCTCGCTGGAGGCGATCCGCACCTGTTCGGCTGCGCCGCGCACAGAAGCGATGGTGCTCGACAAGCGCCCCTGCATGTCGGAGAGACTGCGGGTGAGCTCGGCCAGCTCGTCGCGGCCCTCAGTGCGAATCTGTTCGGTCAGGTCGCCGTCGGCGATCCGCGCGGTCTGGCGCCGCGCTGCATCCAGCGGCTCGGTCACAGAGCGCGTGATCATCAGCGCCACCGCCACGCCCAGCAGTGTGGCCACCACCAGCAGCGCCACCACCAGGGTGCGCGTGGCCTGTGCCTGGTTCTGCATCTCCCCGACGGCCTTGCCCAGGCTTTCATGCGTGTAATCCGCATAGGCGTTGATCGCGTCGAGATAGCCTTCCATGGCCGGGATCAACTCACCGGAGATGCCGGCGATCACGTTCTCGCCGGCTTCCTTCTTCTTGGCCAGGGCGTCGCGCAAGCTCTGGTAGACCTTGCGCTTCTCGCCGATCACGTCGACAAGGTGTTCGGCCTCGGAGCCCTGCTTGAGCGCGTCAAGCTCCTTCTGCACCGCGTCGATGCGGGCCGAGGTTTCCTTGGACTTGCGCGTGAACGCCTTGACGAACACGGGATCGTCCACCGCCATGCTCACAAGCCGCCGCTGAATGCTGACCTCCGTGAGGCCGGCCCATTGGCGCGAGAGCTCCAGCGCGTGCATGTCCACCTCGACCATGTGCTGGACGCGGTCGTTGAGCTGCCCGATGCGCAGCGCGCCGACGACCGAAGCGCCGATCAGCAGCGTCATCACCAGGGCAAAGCTCGCAAGCACGCGATTGCGCAGCTTCCAGTTGTTCAAGAAATTCATGTCCCCACCTTTGTTCGTTGTAAGTTTGACGTCGAAGTCATTTCAGCAGATTTTGTTTGCCGTGCCGGCGAGTTCCGCCGCTTGACGCCCACTTTCGCTGCATGTTTTAATTAACCAATTGGTTATTTAAATATTCAACGCACCTCCGCTGTGGACACCCTGAGCGCCACCTTTGCCGCCCTGGCAGACCCGACCCGCCGCGCCATCCTGGCCCGACTGGCGCAGGGCGAAGCCACCGTGGGAGACCTGGCAGGCCCCTTTTCCATCAGCGCGCCGGCAATCAGCAAGCACCTGCGCGTACTGTCGCGCGCCGGCCTCATTACCCAGGGGCGCGATCGCCAGTTCCGGCCCTGCCGCATCGAGCCCGCGCCTCTCAAGCAGGCCGCCGACTGGGCGCTGCAGTACCGCCAGCTGTGGGAAGAGCGCTTGGACCGGCTCGACGCCTATCTGCAGCAGTTGCAACAGCCGCCGCATCCCGTCGACAAGCCGCCTGCGAAGGCAGGCGCCCGACCCGCCACCCGTCCCCCCAAGAAAGACCGCCGCCATGGCTGAGAAACTCTCCGCTCCCTTCATCCTCGAACGCCGCTTCGCCGCGCCGCGCGAGCTCGTCTACGCTGCGCTGACCCAGGCCGAGCACCTTGGCCAATGGATGAGCCCGCCAGGCATGGAGCTGTCGCATTGCACCGTCGACGCGCGCGTGGGTGGCGTCTTTCACTACGCCATGAAGCCGCGCGGCATGCCCGCGGCCCCAGCCATGTGGGGCAAGTGGACCTTCCGCGAGCTGAAGGCACCCGAACGCATCGTCGTCGTCGTGCAGTTCAGCGATGCCCAGGGCGGCGCAACGCGCCACCCCATGGCGCCACTGTGGCCGCTCTACACGCTCTCGACGACCACGCTCACGCAAGAGCCCGGCGGCACACTGATGCGCCTCGAATGGCGGGCCCTTGACGCCAGCGAAGCCGAGCAGGCCATCTTCGACGCCTCGCACGCCAGCATGTCCCAGGGCTGGAGCGGCACCATGGATGCGCTCGAACAGCACCTGGCGCGGCTGGTCAAGCAGTAGAAGCTCGATGGGTAGGGATCAGTCCCTGCCCCTCCTTCAGCCGGCGCTTCACTGCCGCCACCAGCGGCGCCATCGCCGACGGCGGGAAGGGCGACACGCCGCTCACGTTGATCTCGAAGAACACGTGGTGCTCTTGCTGTTCGGCCGTGGGTTCTCCGAACATGAAGTCGCAGTCCCAGAGCATGGGCGGATGTGAGCGGCGCGAGGCCGACGCGCTCGCGAAGTTGCTCGATCCAGCCTGACTCGAGCGCCCGCCGCAGGCCCTGGAACGGCGCCAGTTCGGCCGAGTGGTAGATCGGCGGGAGGTGTGGGTGCCGGCTGCGCGGCCAGCGGCCCGGGCATCAGCTGCGCCAGCGTCATACGCTCCTTGTAGTCGCTCTCAGAAATCCAGCGCCGCTTCTCGACGAGGTCGCGGTACATATAGCCGAACAGGGCCACCGGACCACCGAAGCCCCGGGGCTCCCAGCGCCAGCACGTAGCGCACCATCTGCCGCAGGGAACAGGCCGGCCGCGAGAGCGCTTCCGCATCGCTTAAATCCTTCAAGCGCTTCCCTTGTTGTCATCGCCTCCTGCGCATGGACTATGGCGCCCGGCCGCGGCAAGGTCACGGTGAATTCCGCGAGTCCATTTAGAGAAATGTGCCTTGCTGTAGCGTTTTCTACACGACTCCAGTCCACCGGCGGCCAGGAATTGCGACCCGGCCGGCGAGACCCGAAGTCCGGCCTACAGTAACGCCCATGTCAGACGCACTCCCCAACCACCCGCCCGGCCCTTCGCCTGAGCCCGAGGACTTCGGCGAAGCACTTGCGCCCGGAACCCGGCTGGGCGAATTCGAGATCCGCGAAGTGCTCGGTGCGGGCGGCTTCGGCATCGTCTACCGTGCCTGGGACACTGCGCTGGAGCGGGAAGTGGCGGTGAAGGAGTTCATGCCCGTCACGCTTGCCGGGCGCGGCCCGGGCGCACGCGTGACGCTGCGCTCGCGCAGCGCTGAGGAGAACTTCGCGCTCGGCTTGCGATCCTTCGTCAACGAAGCACGCCTCCTGGCCCGCTTTGACCATCCTGCGCTCGTCAAGGTCCACCGCTTCTGGGAGGACAACGCCACGGCCTATATGGCCATGCCCTTCTATCGGGGGCGGACGCTGCGGCAGCTGCGCGCTGAAATGCGTGCGGGCCCCTTTGACGAGGCCTGGGCACGCTCGCTGATCGATCCGCTGCTGGGCGCGCTGGAGGTCCTGCACCGCGCCGAGGTCTTCCACCGCGACATCGCACCGGACAACATCCTGTGGTGTGACGACGGCGGCCCTGTGCTGCTCGATTTCGGCGCCGCGCGCCAGGTCCTCGCCGACCGCACCCAGAACCTGACGGCCATCCTCAAGCCTCAGTTTGCGCCCATCGAGCAATACGCCGACACGCAAGTGATGCGCCAGGGCCCCTGGACGGATCTCTACGGGCTGGCGAGCACCTGCTACTACATGCTTGCCGGCAAGGCACCGATACCGGCGACGGCTCGCGTGCTGAGCGACGACTTGACGCCCCTCGCGCGGCTCGCACCACCGGGCTGTTCTGCGCGGCTGCTCGAGTCGCTGGACTGGGCCATGGCCGTTCGCCCGCAGGATCGGCCGCAAAGCGTGCAAGCCCTGCGCGATGTTCTGGACGGCCGCGCCCCGCTGCCCATTCGAGACAGCGCGGTGCCGACCCGCCCGACGACGAACGAGTCGCCGCCTGAGGCCCCGCGGGCGTCGCCAACAGCACCCCCAGCCCGAAAGCGCTGGCCGCTCGGCGCCCTCGTGGCCGGCCTGCTCGCTTGCGCAGGCGCGGCGACCGCATGGTTTGGGCTGCTGCCGCACGCCACGCCGAAGCAGCAAGGGGCGAGCGCGCCTGCGCCCGTGTTCGCCACGCCCGAGGCGACGAAGCCGGCCGCGTCGGCAGTCATGGCCGTGGCGTCGGCGGCCTCCACCTCTGTCTCAGCATCCGCTCTCGCCGAACCCGCGGCCTCCGTTGCGCCGCGGGTCTCCGCAGCAGCTCCCGCATCGACAGCGCCCAAGCAGCTCGCCGCTGCGATGCATCCGTCGCTTCCATCGCATCCGCACACCACCGTGCAGCGTCCCGATGCAGCGTCCCAGCCGAGCCTCGAACCAACGCGTGACCATTCCGTGACTGAGACGATCACAAGGAGCGAGGTCCCGGCCCCCGCGGCACAAGTGGCATCCGCGGCGGCGCATCGGCGCAGCTTGCGCGAGATCTGCACGGACGAGCACGCGCTGAACGTGAACAACTGCGTCAGGCGGCTGTGCGAGACCGACTCACGTTTCGCGAACTACCCCGCCTGTATCCACCTTCGCGAGAAAGAGTTGTTGCAGCGCCCCTCCAACTGAGCTGCAATGCGCTCCGATCGCGATTCTTCCACTCGAACCAGGAAACACCATGCATCACGGAATCCGTCAACTGGCCCTCAGCCTTAGCACCTGCGCTGTGCTTGGCGCCCTGGGCACCCTGCCCGTGGCCGCACAGGCCGAGGCCCCCCACTTCGAGCTGCTGCAGACCATTCGACTGGGCGGCAGTGGTGGCTGGGATTACCTGAGCTATGACGAAACCACCGATCGGCTCTTCATTTCCCGCAGCACGCACGTGCAGGTGGTCGATGCTGCCAGCGGCCGCGTGATCGGTGACATCGCCGACACACCTGGCGTGCACGGGATTGCCGTGGCCGAGGGCATGGACAAGGCCTACACCAGCAACGGCCGCGACAACTCGCTGACCGTGTTCTCGCCCTCGACGTTGAAGACGCTGGGCCGGATCGCCACGCCGGAAGGCATCGGCCCCGATTTCATTGCCTTCGACGCCGCGGCCCGCCAGATCCTGGCCTTCAACGCCAAGTCGCACAACGCCACCCTCGTGGACGCGGTGAGTGACCGCGTCGTACACACGGTGGCCCTGGCCGGCAAGCCCGAGGCCGCGGTGGCCGATGGCAAGGGCCATGTGTTCGTGGACATCGAGGACCAGAACGCGATTCAAGTGATCGACACCCGCGCCGGTCAGGTCAGCGCCACCTGGCCGCTGCCCGGCTGTGACGAACCGGCCAGCCTGGCGCTCGATGCCGCATCGCACCACCTCTTCGTGGGCTGCCACAACAAGACCTTGCTGGTCGTGGATGCGGACAGCGGCAAAACTGTCGCCTCGGTCGGCATCGGCGACGGCGTGGACGCCGGCGCCTTCGACGCCGGGCGCCGCCTGGCTTTCAGCTCGCAGGGCGACGGCAGCCTGAGCATCGTGCAAGGTGAAGGTACGCACTACCGGCTCGTACAGACGGTGCAGACCCAGGCGGGTGCGAGGACCCTGGCGCTCGATGCCAAGCACCACCGCGTCTTCCTCGTCACGGCCGAGTTCGAGGCGCCGGCCCCCGGGGCTTCGTCTCCGCGCCGCGCGCCCAGGCCTGAGAGCTTCAGCTTGCTGGTGGTCGGCGAGAAGCCTTAAGCCTGAGCCAAGGCCGTGGTGCGCAGGAACAGCTCGAACCAGCGCTCCTGCTGCAGCAGCTGGTCGTGCGCGACGCGATTGGTCAGCACGAAGGTCGGGTGGCGCTTGCGCAGCCCGGCCAGCGTCATGGAGGCGGCATCCACGACCTCGTAGGGGCGCGCACCTTGCAGCAGCGCCATGAGGTTGGCATTGCCCAGCGCCGTGTCGTCGGTGAAGAGGCTCAGCAGATGCCGCTCGGGCGAGCCCTTGGCCCAATCGGCAAAGGCACTGAAGTAGGCGTAGGCCGCGTCGAAGAGGATCACGTCGGTGATGGCCTCGTTCATCCCGCCGCGCGTGAGCACGCCACCCACGCCGCCGTAGCCGCCGCTGTGAAGCGTCAGCACGACCCGTCCCACCGCGCTCGTCGAGGTCAGCTTGCGGGCCTGCAGAAAGGTGCCCACGTCCTGCACGAAACGCTTGAAGCCGCCGTCATCGAGCTCGAGCTTGCCGTCGCCGGAGTCCTTGGCGTCCTTTGGCCCCTGCGGCACGACGAGCACCGCATTGAGCCCGCTGGCCTCCAGCTGTTCACGCAACTCATAGCGGCGCAGCACGCCTTCGACGTGATTGCTCCAGCCGTGGAAATGCACGATCAGATCGGTTGCAGCACCGGGCCTGAAGTGCGAGGGAACGTAGATGCCGACGGTCGAGTCGCTGTAGCTCGTGGCAGCGTCGAAGCGCTCTTCCTTGTAGTTGTGGCCGGCTGCGCGGCTGGCGTGCGGGAACGGCGCACTGGGCAGCGCGGGCATGAAGGTTTGCCCGGGCAACTGCGGCTGCGGTGTACCACCGGCCGGTGCAGACGGGTCCGCCGGATCGGCCAGCGCCGTGCGCAGCCCCAGGGTTGTCACCGCGGCCACGGCCGCAAGAAACTCTTTTCGCTTCAACATCTCACTCTGCTCCTATTTCTCTTTCGTCATCCAGCATCTTCAGGACTCGCTGAAGCGCAACACAAAACAAGCACCACCCATTGCGCTGGGCTCCGCGACCAGGCTGGCGCCGTGCAATGTCGCGATTTCACGGGCGATCGCGAGGCCCAGCCCCGACCCATCGCCGCCGCCGCGGCGGCCGCGCACGAACCGCTCGAAGACACGCTCTTCCTCACCCTGGTCCAGCCCCGGTCCACTGTCGAGGATGCGAACCGTGGGGCCGGGCACCTCCAGGCTCACCAGCACGCGTCCGCGCTCGGGGGTGTAGCGGATGGCGTTGTCCAGGATGTTCCCCAGCGCCTCGGTGAGCAGGTCGTGGTGCCCCCGCACCGTCAGTTGTTCGCGCCGTGTGCCGTGGCCCAATTCCAGTTCGAGCGAGATTTGCTTGGCGAATGCCATGTCCGCGTAGGACTCGCCCAGTTCCTGCGTCAGCTGGACCAGGTCGACCCGGCCCGTTTCCATCGAGCCGCGGACTTCGGGATCCAGGCGGCTGAGTGCAAGAATCTGCTGGATGAGCCGCGAGGTCCGCTGGGTGGTCGCGCCTAGCTCGGCGAGCACGCCGCGCATCGATTCCACATCTTGCGCCTGTGCCGCCCGGGCCAGGCCGAGCTGGAGTCCGGCCAGCGGCGTGCGCAGCTGATGCGCTGCGGTGGACGCGAACTGGCGTTCGCGCTCCAGCAGATAGCGCACGCGTTCGAGCAATTTGTTGAGCGCGGCCGCGAAAGGCAACAGCTCGCGCGGCACATCGTTGACCGGGATGGCGTTGAGCGATGTGGCGGAGGATTCGTTCCATCGGGCCGCCATCCGCTCGATTGGCTGGATCGTGCGCCGCACTGTCTGCCCGATCGCAAACGCGGCGGCAAGCACCAGGAGTCCGACCGGAACGGTGATGAGGATCAGCCCCCGGCGCGCGCGATGCCGCTTGATGAGCGTTTCAGCCAGCAGAACATGCGTGTCCGCTGCCTCCGGCGAGGTCAAGGTGATATTGACGATCCGAACCGGCTGCCCGAGGTAGCTGCCATCGTAGACGCGGGCGTGGTCTCCATAGGTCCAGTTGTTCGAACCTGACTCCGCGATGCCGGACATGCCGGCGACCACGCGCCGGCCCTGGATGACTTCGAAGGAGGTTGTGTCCACCGCGTCATAGAGCAACATCGCGCGTGCCTGCGGGGTCAGCTCCAGATGCGCGAGGCCGTGCTCAGCCTTCACTTGTTGGGCCACGGATTCAGCAGCGTCCATCAGCCGGCCGTCGAAGACGCGGTTCACGATGAACTGCGCACCGTAGCCGCAAAGCAAGGTGCTCAGCAGCACGATGCCGAGCACGGGGAACATCAGCCGCGACTGAAGTTCTCTCTGCAACCACTTGCTCTTGCTGGCCGTCACGCGCAACCCGAGCTGTCGTCGCCGGGCTCCTGAACGAGCCGATAGCCAAAGCCTCGCGAGGTGAGGATGCCCAGGCCCGATCCCTGCAGCTTGCGGCGCAGGCGCGAGATGTAGAGTTCGGCTGCGCTGTCGCCCACGGCTTCATTGCGCTCTGCCAGCGCGTCGACGAGCAGTCGCTTGGGCACCAGGCCGGGCGCCTTGTGCACCAGCAGACCCAGGACTTCAAACTCCCGCGGCGAGAGCTCGAGCGGAAGCCCATCGATGCGGGCACTGCCGTCCTCGCGCGACCACAGCAGCGCGCCAAACCGAACCATAGCGCCCTTGGTGCGCTCCAGGCGGCGCCCGATGACCTCGATGCGCGCGTCCAGTTCTTCCGGCGCGAAGGGCTTGATCAGATAGTCGTCCGCGCCGCGCCGCAGCCCCTCGACGCGATCGCTCACGCGGTCACGCGCGGTCAGAATCAGCACGGGCGCCAGGAACTGCATGCGGCGCTGCCGCTCGAGCCAATCCAGGCCGTCGCCATCAGGCAACTGCAGGTCCAGCACCACGAGCTCCGGGCGGTGGCTCAGCACGCAGGCGTTTGCCTCGGCCAGCGTGGCACTGGACACCACCTCCCAGCCACGGCCCCGCCAGCGCAGGGCAAGTTCGCGGGAAATCGTGTGGTCGTCTTCGACGAGCAGGATCAGCATGGGCAGCAACAGCGCGATGACGCAGCCATTGACAGGGGTTGATGTCTTGCCCGAAGGGCTTTGGCGCCATTGTGCATAGCTGCGAGCCGGATTCGGGCAGCGCCGCAAACATTTTCCCGAGGCACCTGAGCTCGGCGGCGCTGCCGGGAAAGCGATGAATCGCTAGGGCCGCGCCGCCGCGCATTCCGCGCGGATGAAGTCCTGGTGCAAGGGCATGGAGTCCACGCATCGGCGGATCAATTGCTCAATGCTGTTGGCAATGCCTTGGACCTGCGCCAGCTCCATGTTGTCCACCAGTGGGTGATAGCCGCGCGGCTCCACTCGCTGGCCGATGAGCACCTGCAGCCAGCTCGATTCAGAGAATAAGGCTCGTCCGTCGTGGAACAGCCGGCCATTGCTGCGGAACAGCTCCAACTTGTGCCTCAGGGTTTCGGGGACCTCCATCTCACGGCAGTGCGTCCAGAACGGCGAATCGTCGCGTTCGGTGGCGTGATAGTGAAGGACGACGAAATCGCGGATGCGCTGGTATTCGTACTCGGTCTGGGCGTTGTACTCGTCGATATCCGCCGGGTCCATGTCGGCCCGGGGGAACAGCGCGACGATTCGCATGATGGCGGTCTGGATCAGGTGGATGTTGGTGGACTCAATGGGCTCGAAGAAGCCGGCCGCCAGGCCCAGCGCCACGCAATTCTTGATCCAGAAGCGCTTGCGCTGCCCGGGCACGAACGGGATGGTGCGAGGCTCGGCCAGCGGCTCGCCGTCGAGGTTTGCCATCAGGATGGCCGTGGCCTCGTCCTCGCTCATGAAGCGGCTGGAGAACACGTGCCCATTGCCGATACGGTGCTGCAGCGGGATGCGCCACTGCCAGCCGGCGCGGCGCGCGGTCGCACGCGTGAGGGGCAGCAGCGGCTGAACGGAGGCGCAGGGCACGGCCACGGCGCGGTCGCAGGGCAGCCACTGGCGCCAGTCGTCGTAGCCGGCCTTCAAGGTCTGCTCGATGAGCAAGCCGCGCAGGCCCGAACAGTCGAGGAAGAAGTCACCCTGGACGGTCTCGCCGTTCGCCAGGACCACGCCAGCGATGCCTCCGTCCTCGCGCTGCCGTACCTCGGCGACCTTGCCCTCCACGCGGTGCACGCCGTGCCGTTCGGCAAAGTGGCGCAGGTAGCGGGCATACAGGCCCGCGTCGAAATGGAAGGCGTAGGCGATATTGCCCAGCGGCGAGTTCGGCATGTCGCGCCTGGAGCGCATGAAGCGGCCCTGGCTGGCGGCCAGGGCATTGAGCGAGAACAAACCAAGCGGCCGGTGATCCCCGTTCATGCGCAGGCGCAGCCAGTAGTGATAAAAGGCCAGCGCGCCGATGTCCGCCGCCACCTGGCCGAAGCCGTGCGTGTAGCGATCGCCCAGGCGCGCCCAGTCGACGAACTCAATGCCCAGCTTGAACGTGCCCTGCGTGGCGCGAAGAAAGTCGTTCTCGTCGATTCCCAGCGCGGCGTTGAACTCGCCGATGTAGGGAATGGTCGCCTCCCCCACGCCAACCGTGCCGATCTCGTCCGACTCCACGAGGCGGATGTCGTATGCGGACCCCAGCAACTTGGAGAACGCGGCGGCGGCCATCCATCCGGCGGTACCGCCGCCGACGATCACGATGCGACGAACGAGGGAGGTGTTCATGGGATTCGGGGCGATGGTCCGGGTGGCTCGCATTGTGTCAGCCCGGCCCCGTCGCCGCCGAGCCAAGCGTCGAAGGGCGAAGCCCGGCACTTTTCAATAGGAAGTCACTGCCCTGCGTGCAGGCGCTGTTGCTTTCGGATTTGCGGGTCTTAGACTTCGGTGCCGCAAAAGAGTCAACACAATGAACAGCCTGAAGATCTCCAAACGCCTGATCATTTTGATCGGCACCATGTCCGTGCTGCTGACCATCGTCGGCCTGCTGGGCTTGCGTTCCCTGAATTCAAGCAATGCCAGCCTGAAGACTGTGTACGAAGATCGCACGATCGCGCTCGCGCAGATCAGCGATGCGCAGCGCCTCCTCTTGCGGGTGATGCTGCAGCAGACGCGCGCCGCGGCGACCCAGGAGGCTGCGACAGTGCAGTCGGCCCGCAAGTCCTTCAACGAAGACAACGCCGGACTGGAAAAGGTCTGGGCGGCCTATACCGCCACGCAGCTGACGGCTGAAGAGCGCCAACTGGCGGAGCAGTTTTCGCAGGCGCGCACCGTCTATGAGGAGAGCTATCTGAAGCCGATGGACGAAGCGCTGGGGCGTAGCGATTTCGACGCAGCCAAGTCCTTGGCCACCAAGGCCCCGAACGTCTATGCCCCGGTTCGCAAGGCCATCGAAGCCCTGCAGGACATTCAGACCCGCGTGGCCAAGGAAGAGTACGACGCGGCCGTGCAGCGCTACTCGCAGCAGCGCCTGATCGCGTACGGGAGCATCACGTTCGGGATCGGGTTTGCCGTGGTCTTCGGCCTGGCACTCGTCAAGGGCATCACCAACGCACTCGCGCGCGCCATGGCCACGGCCGATGCTGTGGCCCAGGGCGATCTGAGCCAACGCATCGATGAGGGCGGCCATGACGAGGTCGCGAATCTGCTGCGCTCGCTCAAGAACATGCAGGACAGCCTCAGCACCGTGGTCCAGCGCGTGCGTCACGGGTCGGACAGCGTGGCCACCGCCAGCACCGAGATCGCCCAAGGCAACCAGGACCTGTCGGCCCGCACGGAGGCCCAGGCGAGCGCCTTGCAGCAGACAGCCGCCTCCATGGAGCAGCTCGGATCGACCGTGCGCCACAACGCCGACAACGCCCGCCAAGCCAACCAGCTCGCGGAGCAAGCCTCGACTGTGGCCGCGCAGGGGGGCGAGGTGGTCGGCCAGGTCGTCGATACGATGAAGGGCATCAGCGACGCGTCCAAGCGCATCGCCGACATCATCGCCGTCATCGACGGCATTGCCTTCCAGACCAATATCCTCGCGCTGAACGCCGCTGTAGAGGCGGCGAGGGCCGGCGAACAGGGGCGCGGTTTTGCGGTGGTCGCCGGCGAGGTTCGCACGCTGGCCCAGCGCAGCGCGCAGGCCGCCAAGGAAATCAAGACCCTGATCACCGACAGCGTCTCGCGCGTGGAGGAGGGCTCAGCCCTCGTGGACCGCGCGGGCGTCACGATGCAGGAGGTCGTCACGAGCATCCGCCGCGTCACGGACATCATGGGCGAAATCAGCAGCGCCAGCGTCGAGCAGAGCTCGGGCGTGGCCCAGGTGGGCGAAGCGGTGTCGCAGATGGACCAGGCCACGCAGCAGAACGCCGCGATGGTCGAGGAGATGGCCGCAGCAGCCGGCAGCCTTCGAGGCCAGGCTCAGGACCTGGTCAATGCCGTGAGTATCTTCAAGCTGGCTGCCAGCGAGCCGGCGGCCCGGCGCGCGGCGCCGGCTGCGCCCGTTACAGCACGGACTCCGGCCCCAGCGTCCAAGGTCACGACTCCAAGGCCCACGACGGCGATGGCGACGCCGCCCAAACCGGCAAAACTCGCCAAACCCGCCAAACCCGCCAAACTTGCCCAACCCGCCCAACCCGCCAGGGCGCCGGCGCTCGCGCTGGTCGAATCCGATCAGTGGGAATCGTTCTAGCCAGAGGGAGTGCTCCGTGCACGCGCTTGTCTTTCACGAATTCGGCGATGCAGATGTGCTTCGCTTCGAACAGGTTCCGGACCCGATCCCAGGTCCGCAGCAGGCGCTGGTTCGCATGCGCGCCATCGGCCTCAATTTCGCCGACGTCTACCGCCGCATGGGGAACTATCACCTGGCGGGGACGCCGCCCTGGATCCTCGGCTATGAGGGTGCGGGCGAGGTGGTCAGTGCGCCGGCCGGCAGCGAGCTGCGGCCCGGCCAGCGCGTGGCATTCGCCGACAGCCCCTTCTCGAACGCCGAGTTGTGCGCGGTGGATGTCGACCGCCTCATTGCACTGCCGGACGACATCTCTTTCGAGACTGCCAGCGCCAGCCTGCTGCAGGGGCTGACCGCCCAGTACCTGTGCCGCGACAGCTATGCGGTGCGCGCTGGGGACTTTGCGGTGGTGCATGCGGCGGCGGGTGGCGTGGGGCTCTTGCTCACGCAGATCCTGCGGCTGCTGGGCGCGCGGGTCGTCGGCATCGCCTCGACCGAGGCCAAGCGACAAACGGTGCGAGACGCCGGTGCGGAATTCGTGCTGCCGACCGAAAACTGGGTGACGGCCCTGAAGTCTCTCACCGGGGGCCGCGGCGCGGACGTGGTGTACGACTCCGTCGGCACCACGCTGCGCGACAGCCTGGATGCCGCACGCACGGGCGGCACCGTCGTCTTCTACGGCATGGCGTCCGGCGACCCCGCGCCCGTCGACCCGCGACAGCTCATGGACCGGTCGCTGACCCTGGTGGGCGGCGACCTGTGGAACGTGCTGACCACCGCCGAGGAACGTCGGACTCGAGCCGCCGAATTGTTCGCGTGGATCCGCTCGGGGGTTGTGAAGGTGCGGATCTCGCAGACCCTTGCGCTGCGACAGGGCGCGCAGGCCCATCGGGCCCTCCAGGGCCGCCAGGTCATCGGCAAGATCGTCTTGCTACCTTGATGCTGAAACGAGGGGCTCAAATGACCGACGTCGTCGCATCGTTGCTGAAATTCAACCAGGGACGCGATCCCGAGCGCCTGACGATGAAGTTCGCCCGCATGCGCGCCAGCGCATTCGGCTTTCTGCGCGGAAGCTGCCATCTGTTCTACGAGCGGCTGCCCCGCGGCGGCGCCTTCGCGATGAATGCATCGCCGCACGCCTGGATCTGCGGCGACGCGCATCTGGAGAACTTCGGCAGCTACAAGGGCGACAACCGCCTCGCCTATTTCGATCTCAATGACTTCGACGAAGCCACGCTGGCGCCTGTCACCTGGGACCTGGTGCGCTTCCTGGCCTCGGTGCTCGTTGCGGGCGATTCGATCAAGGCCACGCAGGCGCAGGCGGAGCAGCTGTGTGAAGAGTTTCTGAACGCATACGCGACAGTCCTGGCCAGCGGCAAAGCCGGCTGGGTGGAGCGAGATACGGCGGATGGCCTCGTGCGTGCCTTGCTGGACGACGTGCGCTGCCGCACGCGCCCGGAGTTCCTGGATCGGCGGACCCTACGCGAAGGCAAGCGAAGGTCGATCCGCTGCGATGGCAAGCACGCGCTGACGGCGACGCCTGAGCAGCGCGCGGCCGTGATCGCCCTGCTGGCCGATGTGGCGCGCCGGGCTCCGGACCCGGCGTTCTACGAAGTGTTGGACGTTGCCCGACGCATCGCAGGAACCGGCAGCCTCGGCGTCGACCGATTCATCATCCTCGTGCGGGGCAAGGGCTCGCCGGACGGCAACTATCTGCTCGATCTGAAACAGGCCCTGCCTTCCGCGCCGCAGCAGCGGCTGCCCCTGCGGCAGCCGGCCTGGCCTTCGCAGGCCGCCCGCGTCGTCACCCTCCAGCGCCGCATGCAGGCGGTTTCCATGGCATTCCTCGAGGCCATCGACTGGCGAGACACTTCATACATCCTGCGCGGCCTGCTGCCGAGCGAGGATCGCGTGAGCCTGTGCGCGCCCGAATCCGGTTTTCAGGGCGTGCGTGGCGCGATCTGCGCGATGGCCGGTGCGATGGCCTCGGCCCACCTTCGCTCTGGCGGACGCGAGGGCTCCGCCATCGCCGACGAGTTCGTCGCCTTCGGCGCTGCAATCGCCTTGTGGAGGGCACCGATGCTGGATGCCGCCAAAGACATGGCACAACAGGTGAAGGCGGACTTTCAGACTTTTGCAAGCGCTTACGACGCAGGCCGGCTGGAGGTGGCGGCTGCCTGAGTCTTCCCTCGCGAACGCCCTCGCGGGCTGCTGGCGCTGTCAGCCCATCCTGGCCTGGTTGCGTCCTGCCGCCTTGGCTGCATAGAGCGCGCGGTCGGCGACGCTGACCAATTCCTCATAGGCCTGTTGCCGCGGATCCTGCTGCGTGTCTCTGCTCGCCCCCGGAAACGCCGTGACCACGCCCACACTGATGGTGACGCAAGCTGCCGTTGGCGAGTCGGCGTGATCCAGCGCCAGACTCCTGACGCGTTCAGCCAGTCGCTGCGCCGATGCCAGTGCCTCCTGCGCACCCGTGGCGGGCAGCAGCACTGCAAACTCTTCGCCGCCATAGCGTGCCACCACGTCGCCGGCCCGCCCCGCACCCTGGCGCAAGGTCATGGCCACGGACTGCAGGCAACTGTCCCCCGCCACGTGGCCGTAGCGGTCGTTGTAGCGCTTGAAGTGGTCTACATCGATCATCAGCAAGGACAGCGGCTCCGCCGCGCGCCGCGCGCGCCGCCACTCCGTTTCCAGGCTGATGTCGAAGAATCGCCGATTGGATAAGCCCGTCAGGGCGTCCTCCGTGATCAGGCGTTGAAGCGTTCGCGTCATTTCCATGAGACGAACATACAAGGCCCCACTCTCCAGCAGCAAGATGACCAGCACGATGCTCGAGGCCATCAGGCCGTAGATCCGCCCTGCATAGAAGCCAAGATCGAAGCGCCCCATGTTCAGTACCGCCGACAGCGCGATATCAATCACCCACGCGAAAAGCACCACCGACAGCCACAGGTCCAGCAGCGAGCGCATCCGTCGCCTCGCCACGACCAGCAGCGCGGCCACCGCGCTGAGCCAGACGCAGGACACCACCACGATCATGACCGGCGTGTAGTGACTGCCGACCATGAGGGAGGGCAGTGCCGACTTGTCCAAGGTGCACAAGAGGACGACCGCGACCGGCCCGAGCGCGCCCAAGGCCAGGGGCCAGGGCAGGACCCGTCGCGCGGGCTGGGCGGGCCCGGCAGTCCGGGCGGGACGGTCATCGCCGTTGGCCATCACTTCAGCATCACGAAGCAGGCTGTAGGCCGCGGCAAAGAGCGGGAAGCCGGCGTGCCAGCCCATATAGATCCAGGCCGTGGTTTGCGGCCCCGCGCCGATCCAGCCCCCCGGCGCGAAGAGATCGGGAAAGCTCAGCGCATGGAACACCGTCATGACGGCCGAGTACAAATAGCCGCAGGCCAGCACGTAGATGGCGCGTGAACCGAAGGAGCGATATTGGCTGAGCAGCAGCACCACGGTCACCGTGTCATTGCAGATCAGCCAGGTCTCGTAGATGGGTATGAAGGCCCAGACCTGCGGCAGCGGCCGTGCCGCCAGCGGCGCGAGCACCGCCACGAGCGCCAAGGACAAGAGGACAACGACGGCCGCCAGGCGCTGCTGGCGCGGATTGACCGGGAGGGTGGAGAGGAAGCTGGGATCGGAATAGGCAATGGGCATGTCAAAAGCAAAAGGCCGCCAAGCAGCCAAAGCGCGAGCCATCGATCTGTTCTTGTTCTGGGCATCGCCATGTCCCTGAGACCTGAGCGAAGCGGCTGACCCCGATGCACACCCCGATCGAAGCATGAACGATCGACGGGGCGATCGCGGGATGCCACACCTCAGCACTCTAGCCCATGGAACCCTTACCTGGGCGCTCTGCGCACAGCGGGCAAGCTCGCGGCAAGCTCCGGGGAAATGGCTCGAGCCTGTCTCCCGAGGCCAGCCTGTACCATTCTTCGCCTGTGTCCAGATGGCGTGCACCCAGGGGGACAGCCATTTGCCAACCCTTCAAATGAAAGATGCACATGAATTGGCACCGTGTCGGTATTGCGATGTTGACCCTTCTTGCCGCCCTCAGCGGCTGCGCAGTCCAGGAACGCGTCGTCGTCAAGGAGCAGGTGGTGGTGGCCGAGAAGCCGGCCGTCCGCCATATGCCGGGCCCCATCCATGAAGATCGCGGCGCGTCTCCAGGCCCGGGCTGGGCTTGGCTGCAGGGCCATTGGAAGTGGGAGGGTCACGACTGGGCCTGGGTGCATGGCCGTTGGGTGCAGCAGGTCGTGCCGCCGATGCCGGCCGTCATCATCGAAGAAATCACCGTCGCGCCTTCGCCGCGTCATTTCTGGGTGCCTGGACATTGGGTCTGGAACTTCGAAGGCGCTGGCTCCTGGGGCTGGGTCAGGGGTAGCTGGCGTCAGTGACGCGTGTCGGGTGCGGGGCCGAACCGGCTTCACGATATGTGAGCGCGGCCCGCCCCGCATTCCCTCAGGAGGTTGGGTGCAGACGCTCGACGAAGCACAAGCCAGAGCCGCCGCCGCGTACAACGCCGCTGCGGACTTCTACGACAACGCCGCGAACTCCTTTTGGGATCGATTCGGGCGAAGCACGGTGGCTCGACTCGAGCTCAAGCCCGGCGAACGCGTCCTCGACGTTTGCTGCGGGACCGGCGCCTCGGCCATACCTGCGGCGCAGACGGTTGGGGCCACCGGCTCCGTTCTCGGCATCGACCTCGCACAAGGACTTCTCCAGGTGGCGCGGCACAAGGCCGACCAGCACGTTCTTCGGAACATCGAATTTCGGGTCGGAGACATGCTGGATACCAAGCTCCCGACGGCAGGCTTCGATGCCGTCGTCTGCGTGTTCGGCATCTTCTTCGTTCCCGACATGGCCGCGGCCGTGCGGAACCTCTGGAGGGCCGTAAGTCCAGGTGGACGACTCGCCATCACGACCTGGGGCCCACATCTCTTCGAACCCGCCAATTCCGTCTTCTGGGACGCCATTCGCAAGGTCGCGCCCGAGCTTCACAAGACATTCAATCCCTGGGATCGAATCTCCGATCCAGGCGCCCTGCGTGAACTCCTCGCGCAGGCGGGAGTCGAGCACTCCGCTGCGACCGCAGAGGCCGGCGAGCACCCCATCGCCTCACCCGAGGCCTGGTGGGCAACCGTCCTCGGCTCGGGCTACCGAGGCACGCTCGAGAAGCTGGATCCGACCGCCGTCGAGCAGGTGCGCGTCGAGAATTTCCGTGTCCTTCGTGAGCGCGAGGTCCGGGCAGTGCAGGCGAATGTCGTCTACGCAGTCGCCGAGAAGCCTTCGTAATCGCGGCGCTGGGGCCAGGTGAGGACGCCGACCTCCCACCGCATTTCGCGCTCCGACTCGGCCGCCGCCGGGCGTCTCACCTCTCTCTGTAGAAGCCCATGCTTCGGCTGTATCGCAGGGGGCTCTCGGGCGAGCTCCATTTGCGGGCAGTCTTGTCGAAGAAGTCCGTCTTTTGCAGCTCTTTGAATGCACGCTCCCAGCGCTCTATCGTCTCGACAGGCGTGCTTCTCGAGAACACGATATAGCCCTGGGTCGCTTGCGCGAAAACGTACGCAGGCTCGAAATCGGCTGCGTCAACGCCGGCCGCCCGCGCGACGTAGGGGAACTCCAGGTCCGACATCGCGCACAGATCGATCATGCCGCGCTGCAGATGTCTCAGATCCATAGCGTGGGAGCTTGACGCGTCGACCCTGACACCCCTGTCCTTGAAGTACTGAGTCCGCCAATCGCCAACCGGGCTGCCCAGCAGAAGCTTCTGGGAGGCGATGTCCACGTGGCTGAATATCTTGAGGGCCTTGCCCTTTGGAATCCAGACGATCTGATTCCGAGTGGTGATTGGCCCCAGAAAGTGGATGCCCAAGGCCTCACGTTCCGGCGTCTTACCAAAGGTGATGGCAAGGACGTTCGCCTCGCGCTTCAAATAGGAGAACGCTCTGGGCGTCGGCACCGTCTCGATGGGAGCGTGGATCCCCAAGTCCTGCTCAAGCCTCTCGATGACTTCGACGACAAAGCCGGTCGGACGGCCATTCACCAGAAAATTGGTGGGGGGTTCATCGACGCTGAGGATGCGAAGGTCAACACCCGCCGTCGCCGGATCGACCAGGGCCAGCCCCAACAGGAGAGCAATCTGACGACGTCGTCCGTTCATGGAGCGTCCAGTCTAAAGCGTCAGCTCCCGATCACAACCTCGAATCGCCGCGCCATCGAGTCCCCTCGGATCTCGCCGCCAGCGGCACCGTCGGTGATGACGGTAGCTGCTGTTGAGGTCTTGCTTGCTGGCGAAGACGTGCAGGTCGTGCCGGGCGCCATGACGTTCACTTCGCTCGGCCACGAGTTCAGTGCCAAGCGGGAAGACACACTCGACCTTCAGACCGGTGCCGGCGTCGTGATACACGCCGCTGGCCGGATAGTCGTTGCGCACGGAGGTGTTGCCTGGGGCGCACTGGATGCCACTAAGCAGCGTCGTGGCCATCTGCGGCGGCGTCACGGTGCCGCCGCTCAAGCTCAGTTGCACCTTGGACTCGTCGGACACCACGATGTACGGCGAGACGCATCGGATGCGGGGTCCGCACCACCTCGATGGCTTGCGCAGGACAGCCGGTGCCCATCAGTAGGAGGGGGCCGAGGAGGAAGAGGAGAAGGAGGAGGCCGACGCACAGCAGCAGCAGCAAGCGGGCGTTACGCAGCGGGGTCATTGTCAAAGCGGGCCAATGGAGCGTGATTGTTCGCACGGATTCAGATCTGTTGCCAGGCCCCAGAACGCGGCGAGCCGGCAGGTTTCTCCGGCCTCGAAAGCCCACCCCTGGAGAGGCTGCAAAATCCCACCATGAGCACGAAAATTCCTGCGGGCCCAGCGCAACCTCGCGCGCCCACGGCCTCCTGTAGTCGCCGCAATCGCATCGTCCTGTGGTCATGCCTGGCTTGCGGTGCATGGAGCGGCACACCAGCGATGGCCGCGGGCACTCTGCTGCTGATCGATGCGCCGCCCGCGCAGACGACGCTGTCGCTGGGCGGCACCACGCGCGCATGGCCCACGGCGCCGGGCGCCTCGCAAGAGGACCGCATCTTGCTGCCTGCGCTGGACTACACCACGCCGGCCGGCTTCTTCACCTCCACCGATGACGGCATCGGCTGGAATCTTGCGCCGCAGTTCATGGATACGCAGGGCGTCAAGGAATGGCAATGGGGCGCGCGGCTGTGGCCGCAATGGGGCCGGCCGCGCCGCCTCACGCCGCCCGCCACCGATCGCTCGGGCACGCAGGTGCTGGGCGAGCTGTTCGCCAATGTGCAGGCCCTGCCCTTTCTGCTGCTGCAATCCGGCCTGAGCGGAGGTAGCGGCCGGCACCACAACGGCACGCAGCTGGAGATGGGCGCCACCACCGGCGTGCCGATCGGCGACGATCTGATCGGCATCAGTCTGGCGGCCAGCTATGCCAACGCGGCCCAGCTGCGTCACGGCTTCGGCGTCAGCCCCGCCAGCGCAGCGCGGGGCGGTCCACGGGCCTGGCAACCCTCGCGCGGCTGGCAGGACTGGAGCGAGGCCGTCAGCTGGGAGCACAAATTCTCGGCCGACTGGTCGGTGAGCGGGCAATGGCTGGGCGCGCGCCTGCTCGGCGCGGCTGCAGGTTCACCCTTGACTCAAACACGTTTCCAGCCTTCATTCACCCTCAGCTTGTGGCGCCGGCTCTGAGCCGCCCTACAGGCTTGGGCTTGCAGCACCATGCACGACCTGCTTCTCTTCGCGCTTCCCGTGTTCATCGCGGCCATGGCCTTCGAATGGTTCTGGGGGCGCCGCCATGGCCTGGACAACTACGGCTGGGCCGACACGCTCAATAGCCTCAGCCAGGGCCTGCTGAGCCAGGCCGTCGCGGCGATCACGCCCTTGCTGCAAACGGGCATCTACGCCTGGGTGCTCGGGCACGTTCATCTGCTGCCGACGCTGCGCTGGGCTACACCCCTGGGATGGGCCCTGGCTGTGCTCTGCTACGACTTCTGCGACTACTGGCTGCACCGTGTCAGTCATGAGAGCGCGATCTTCTGGGCGGCGCATGCCGTGCATCACCAGAGTGAGCACTTCAACCTGAGCACGGCGCTGAGACAGGAAAGCTTCTACTCGGTGATGGGCTTCCCCTTCTTCCTGCCGCTGGCCCTGCTTGGCTTCTCGACCGAACAGTTCCTCACCGCAGGCATGGTGGTACTGCTCTACCAGTTCTGGATCCACACCGAGCACATCGGCCGGCTCGGCTGGCTCGATCGCGTATTCTCGACGCCGTCCAACCATCGCGTGCACCACGCCGTCAACCCGGGCTACCTCGATCGCAATTACGGCGCCATGCTGGTGATCTGGGACCGCCTGTTCGGCACCTTTGCCGAAGAGCGCGAGCCCTGTATCTACGGCACCGTCACGCCCCTCGCCAACTGGAACCCCTTGTGGGCGGTGGCGCAGTTCTACGCCGAGATCGCCCGGCGGATCGCGGCCACACCGCGCCTGATCGACAAGCTGCGCGTGCCCTTCAAATCTCCCGGATGGACGCCACCCGGCCTCACCGCGCCCGACGCCGAAGCGGCGACGCGCCGGCTGGCACAAGCGCGCTTCGATCCTCCTCTATCCACAGCATCGCGGGCCTGGGCCGGCGCCGTGTTCATCGCCACCGCTATCGGTACGGGTCTGTGGCTCATCCGCTCAGATGAGCTCGACTTCCTCACCCAAGCCTGCGCCGCGGGCCTGCTGGCCGCCGCGCTCTGGTGCGAGGGCCTGTGCCTGAAAGGTGCGGCGAAGACGGCGCTGCCTGGCGTGGGAGGTGTAGCGCTCGGGTTGTTGATGTTGCTGGTGGTGATGCAGCCGCTCGGGTGATCGTTGAAAGACCCCGAGAGGCAGGTACCGGCAGAGTCGAGGTGTGACACCGTGGCGGTAGGTGAAACGCGTTGGCTCGATTCGTCGACCGGTTCTACAACAGCCTATTCGGTCGAGAACGTCGGCAAGACTGAAGTGGTGCTGTACACGGTCATCCTGAAGTAGCCCTCACGGTTGACGTTCGGCGCACTGCAGTTCATTCCGACGCTGCGCCGCCGCTGGTCTCGTCTGCATCGCGTTGCCGGGTTTGTCGTTTGGGTATCGACAGCCTGCAGCATGCTCATGGGCATCGCGTTTGTCGTGCATATCCCGATGCAGCATCGGGCCTCACGGCTTCGCCCGCAAGGAGAAACAGGACGACCAGTTCTAAGCCACCCTCCTGCACATGCAGCAGACGCTGGTGAAGTAATGAGGGGGCTCCGACGCGACCGCCGGCATCGCCGAATTGCCGGCTGCGGGCATGTCGATGATGAACGAATGCCAGGCTGAAGGCGGATGAATCCGGCGCAGAAGCTTCGCTCAAGCAATCGCTGTTTGTCGTATCGCGTCACGTAGCCATAACTGCGCTGGGTCGGCGTGCGCACGTGAGTGCCAACCCATTGCCACGGAAAATCCCGGTATTTCAATCGGTGCTGAGACCACTGCCAATTGCCCGGCCCAATGCTGCGCCATCCGCGCGGGTACGGTGGCGATCAGGTCGCTGTCTTCGATCAGCCGGGGCACGAGCAGGAAGCTGTTGACCGAAATCTGCACCCGGCGGCTGCGCCCCAACGCGCGCAGCGCCTCGTCCACCGCGCCGATGAAGCCGCCGCCCGTGGGCGAAACCAGCACATGCGAAAGCGCGCAGAAGCTGTCGAGGTCCAGGGGGCGGCGGGCAGCCGGATGCTGGCGCCGCATCACGCACAGAAAGGTCTCGTCATAGAGCTTGCGCGAGCGCAGGGCATCGGGCATGGACTGCGGCGGCATCAGCACCAGATCCAGCTCGCCCGAGCCCAGTAGCTCGGGCACGGTCTGCAGGTCGCTGCGGTGCAGCGCGAGCTGGCAGTGCGGCGCGAGCGTGGCCAGCCGCGCGGCCAGCGGGATCGTGATGGTGTTGTGGATGGCATCCGAGGCGGCGATTCGGAAGACCCGCTGCGCCGTCAGCGGGTCGAAGGCCTGCCCGGCGCTGACCAGTCCGTGGAAACCCGCCAGCAGTTCGCGCAGCGGCGCTCTCAGGGCCAGTGCGCGGGAGGTGGGTGTCATGCCCTTGGGGCCTGGCACCAGCAGCGGGTCGCCAAAGGCCTCGCGCAGCTGCCGCAGCTGCGCCGACAGTGCTGGCTGCGACAGGCCCAGCCGCGCCGCCGCCCGCGTGACATGGCATTCGGCCAGCAGCACGTCCAGTGCCACAAGCAGGTTGAGGTCCATGCGGTGCGGAATGCTTGTCATAAGTAATTTGGATTTAAGACATAACGACAATCCATTTTACGGATTGTGAGCCGCTGCCTAAAGTTCACTCCATCGTTTGAAACCCACTGCAAGGAGCAGCGAAAAATGGCGATCTCTCAACAACGCATCCTGATCATCGGCGGCAGCAGCGGCATGGGCCTGGCCAGCGCCAAGCGCCTGGTAGAGGCCGGCGCCGAGGTGTTCATCACCGGCCGCGATGCCGCCAAGCTTGATGCCGCTGTCACGGCCCTGGGCGGCAGGGCTGTGGGCATTGCCGCCGATTTCACCGACGCCGCCTCGCTGGAGGCGCTGATGCGCCGCATCGGCCGGCTGGACCACCTGGTGCTGGCCGCTGCCGGTGCCGCCGCCTGGGGGCCCTTCGCCCAGGTGCCGGCCGAGGCGGTGCGCACGGCGTTGGGTACCAAGCTGATCGGCTACTGGCAGAGCCTGCAAGCCGCCTTGCCCATCCTGCGCAAGGACGGCTCAGTGATCTTCATGACCGGTGCGGCCTCGCGCGTGGCCATGGCAGGCACCGCCGGCCTGGCCGCAGTGAACGGCGGAATCACGCAGATGGCGCAGACCCTGGCCAAGGAGCTGGCGCCGCTGCGCGTGAACGTGATCTCGCCGGGCCTGGTGGACACGCCCGCCTACGACGGCTTGCCCGCTGATGCCAAGGCCGGCATGTTCGACCGCGCCGCGAAAAGCCTGCCGGTTGGTCGCACGGGGGTGCCCGACGACATCGCCCAGTGCGTCGAGATGCTGGTGGGCAACGGCTTCGCCACCGGCATGCTGCTGGACATCGACGGCGGCGCCCGCATGGCGCTTTGAATGCCGGCTAGCGTTGTGACCTCGTTTATTCGGTCAGTGCTGTCTTCGGGGACCTCTGGTCCCTGATCGGCCAAAACGGTCTTCCGCGATGGGCGTCTTTCGGGCTGCGCACTTGAACTCATCAGTCGGAGGTCACGCCCGTGCTGGTCGCCCTAAGGTTGGCGATTCGAAAGCGTGTTGAGACTGGACATCTCGCCGCGCGGTGCGCCCTTTAGGTAGATATCGAAGAACTCGCTCAGGCACCGGCGACTCACAGTCAATTGCTGCTGGCCATCCATGCCGAGGACGCCCAGGCTATGCAGCACGCTCTGCAGGATCGGACTCTTGAGCAACGCCCCGTCACTGAATCCGAAATGATTTGCACCCTTGAGCACGACCCAGAACCTGTCAGCGGGGGGAAGCGTTCGGTAGATCAATTTCAAATTGGCATCGATGCGGATTGATTCAGGGTCATCTTGCTCTCTGCTATGGTCGCTCATCAGAAACATAAACGGCTTATCAAGTCCATCCTTGATGACGCTGCCCAGCGGCAGCCCATCCACGTCGACACCGGCCTTGCACCGATGATCCGTGTGACAGAACTGGAGTGCCGTGCTGCCGCCGAGCGAGTGGCCCCAAATCCCAACTCGTGCCAGGTCCAACCGCCCAGTGAACTGGCCTGAAGGATCGGACACATTCAGTTGCTCCAGCCTGTCGAGAACAAATGCGATGTCGTCTGACCAAGCACTCTCCAATCGCAGCGCCATCGTCTCCTTGGCTGCACCGCCAACCAGATCGGCATTGTTCTCGCGGCTTCTAGCAATCCGGCGGCCGTCAGGGAAGACGACCAATTGCGTCCTGTACGGCGCGTCCATGCCCACGACGACATAGCCATGGCTGGCCAAGTCCTCCGCGAGCGTGGTGTAGTCGGTCGTCAGTGCGGCCATGCCCGCCCGCATGATGATCACGGGATAGGCGGGCAGGCGGCTCGAAACCTCTGAATTCAAAAGACTGTGCGCACGCACGCGAGACAGATCGCGCTGCAGTAGGTTGGTCATGAGTGCGCCGCGGCTTTCCCTGAGTGCCTGAATCCAGGGAAGCGGCAGGTATTCGCTCGACGCGGCCATCGACCTTGCCGGTCCAGTGGGAAACCAGATCCACACCATGAGCTCGCGTCGCCCCCCAGAGGCCAGGTCTGGCTCAGGGGATTGCGAACCGTCTACCCAGTCGTAAGACGCACGACCGACGGCGAAATCGCCAGTCGGGTACGGAAGCGCTGTCGGGGCCAAATGATCGACCCACATCGCGGCGATGAGAAGCGCGAGGCCAACAACGAGCAGGCCTACCAGCCTGGCTGCCCAAATGCCAACGGACTTCGCCGCACCGATCACTCTCAAAGTGGCCTCGCCGTCTCAAGTCGATGATCTTCCTCCAAACTGTACGTCGGTTGCCCACGTCATCCAACGCAGATGAGCGCCGGTCATTCAGCGACTGATTTCAGGCGAGCCAAGGAACTTTGTCGACTGGCAGCTCAGGGTCGCTATGCAAAGCTTTGCATAGCGACCCCTATGTATAGGACTCAACTATGCGTAGTTGTCCTTCGCCGCGCGGTCCTCGATGAGGTGGCAGGCGGCCTGCGCGCCGTCGATCGCGTG
>Ga0213872_10000658_pt1 | contig 26172 bp, 22 predicted proteins | sample VelepicomBERX_R2_FD_160071 | JGI IMG/M metagenome (GOLD analysis project Ga0213872, IMG submission 160071) | Rhizosphere microbial communities from Vellozia epidendroides in rupestrian grasslands, the National Park of Serra do Cipo, Brazil - RX_R2 | ecosystem: Host-associated > Plants > Roots >...
GTGCGTTCGCTCTTTTCCTGCCATTTGCTCTTTTGCTTATCGACCAGCAGCGGGTAAACGGCGATCGAGGCGGCGCAGACGCTGCCATCCTACAGCTTCTTGAAATAGGGGACGAAGCCCAGCGGCATCTTGGCGGTGATCTCGCCGGTGACGCCGGCTTCTTCCCAGGCTTCCTGGCTGGCGGCGGTCTGCGGCGTCATGCCGTCATCGATATGGCCTTTGGGAATCACCCAACGTCCGGTTTCCCGCGAGGTCACCAGAAGCACTTCCAATTTACCGTCCGCCATCCGGTAAGGGATGGCGCCGGCTTGTGTAAGCATCCTACCCATGAAGCCATTCTACTCCGTTCAATGTTAAGATGCGGTTTTTACTGAGTTCCGTAGAATTAATTGAAATGGGAGAAGCACAGCGATGCTCGGTGGCCAGCTGATCAGTTTGGGGCCGATCGTGCCCGCGGATTTTCAATTCCTTTTCCGCTGGGCCGACGATCTGGAAGCGGCGGGTCTTAACGAAGCCTACCGGCCGGCTGTCTGGAAGAATCAGGAGGAGCTTTGGTTCCATGTCGGCAAGGACGCCAGCCGGGTCTTCTTCGCCATCCGCAAACTGGGCACTCAGCCGATCATCGGCTATGTGCAGATCCTCAATATCGATCCGGTGCACCGCTCGGCGTCGATCGGCCTGCGCATCGGCGACGAGGCCGAGCGGAACAAGGGTTATGGCCGCGATGCCTTGGCGCTGGCCGTGGCCTTCTGCTGGAACCACCTGAATCTCAGCCGCATCAGCCTGACCGTGTTCGCCACCAATGAACGCGCCATCCGCCTCTACTCCTCGTTCGGTTTCGAGCGGGAAGGGCTGTTGAAACGTGCCGTCTTCATCGCGGGTTCTTGGACCGACGTGATCGTCATGAGCCTTTTGCACCCTTCGCGCCACGACTGATACTTTAGGGCAGATTGACAAATTGACCACCTGCCCCGATACGTTGCGGACGCCTTTTCGGGGCGGGTGAGGGGGACTTATGGAGTTGGTTCACCGGTGTCTTTTAAGTGGCGTGCTGGCGCTTCTCTGCCTGCCCGCGCTGGCCGGCGAGACGATTGCACCCGAACCCTGGCCGCAGGCGGCGAGCGACATCGCGCCCGATCCCGCCGCGCGCTATGGCGTGATGCCGAACGGCATGCGCTACGTGATATTGCCCAATCACATGCCGAAGGGGCAGGTCAGCCTGCGTTTCCGCATCGCCGCCGGCTCCTTCCAGGAAAACGAGCATCAGCGCGGCCTCGCCCATTTCCTCGAACATATGGCTTTTCGTGGCTCGGCCCATGTACCGGACAATGAGGCTTTCCGCATTCTTGAGCGCTTTGGCGCGGGTATCGGCGCGGACAGCAACGCCTATACCCAGCAATCAGAGACGGTCTACAAGATCGACCTGCCCAAGAATGGCGCCGCCGGCATCGATACCGCGCTGATGCTGATGCGCGAGACGGCGGGGGATTTGACCCTGTCCGAGGCGGCGGTCGAATCCGAACGAGCTGTCATCTTGTCCGAAGAACGGGCGGGCGATACGCCGGGGGCGCGGGTCGGCAAGGATCAGCGGGCTTTTCTGTTCAGGAACCAGCCGATCGGCAGCCATTTGCCGATCGGCGAGGTCGAAGTGCTGAAAACGGCCCGCTCGGCCGATCTGCGCGCCTTCTACGACGCCTATTACCGCCCCGAACGCGCCACTCTTATTGTGACGGGCGACATTCAGCCGGCCATGATCGAACGCAGGATCAAGCTGCGCTTCATCCACTGGCGCGGACGCGGTCCGGCCGGCGGCGATCCCGATTTCGGCGTGCCGGAAAAGCGCGGGCTGGAATATGACGGCCGCACCGAACCGGGGGCCCCGACCTTCGTCACTCTGGCCTGGACCCGTCCAATCGACCCGCGCCCCGACATCAAGGCCCGCGAACGAGACTGGATGATCGTCGGCCTGGGGTTGCAGATCTTCAATCAGCGCCTCGACGATATGCGCCTGTCGGCCAGTCCGCCCTTCCTGCGCGCCTATGCCTCGTTTCAGCAATTGGGCAAGTCCGCGCAAATGACCGCACTCGGCCTGTCCACCACCGAACAAGGCTGGCGCACCGGGCTGGAGCAGGCCCTGAAAGCGTGGCACGGCATTCTGGTCAATGGCGTGACCCAGGCGGAACTCGACCGCGAGCTGAGCAATTGGCGCAGCCGGCTGGAAAACGCCGCCGCCGCCGCTTCGACCCGGCGCAGCAGCCCCTTGGCTGACGAGCTGGTCAATTCTCTCGATGGCGACACCGTCTTCGCGACACCCGCCACCGACCTCGCCTTGTTCAATATGCTCGCGCCGGAGGCTACGGTGCATACGGTCAATGCCGCCTTGCGAAAGAGTTTCGCCGGCAACGGCCCCCTGGTCTTCCTGGGCGGACCGGAGCCGATGGAAGGCGCCGAACGAATTGTGAGCGAGGCCGCCAAGGCGGCCACCGAGCCGCAAAAGGCTGAGGCGCAGGGGATGGAGAGCTGGCCCTATACCAAGTTCGGCCCGCCCGGACAGGTGATCGAGCGCCGGGAGGAGGCCGATCTCGGCATCACCCTGCTGCGTTTCGCCAATGGAGTGCGTCTGACCGTCAAGCCGACCGGCTTTCATGCCGATCAGATCCTGGTCTCGGTCAATATCGGCCATGGCCGCGAGGATATCGCGCCGACCAGCGCGGTTCCGCTCTGGACCGTCAATAGCGGCGCCTTCCTGCTGGGCGGCTATAGGGATCTGGCGGTTCCCGAGATCAAGCGGCTGATGACCGGCAAGCAAGCCGGGGTGGCGATGGCTTTCAGCGACAATGGCTTGCGCTTCTCGGGCGCGACCCGGCCGCAGGATCTTTCTGTCCAGATGCAGATGATGGCCGCCTATCTGACCGATCCCGGCTGGCGGCCGGAAGGGCTGGAGCTGGTGCGCAGCCAGCTTATCAACGGTTTTCCGCAATGGCAGGCCAATCCCAGCGGCGTCTATGGCCACCATGCCGGAGAGATGCTGCGCAGCGGCGACCCGCGCTGGCATTCCCCCGATCTCGCCGAGGTGCAAGGAGTGCGCTATGACGAGCTGCGGCAATTGTTGGAGCCGGTCCTGAGATCGGCGCCGATCGAGATCGCCATGGTGGGCGACCTCACCGTCGAGCGCGCCATCGCCGAGGCCGCCGCCACCTTCGGCGCCTTGCCAGGGCGCGAGGCGGAGGCGCCGGTACCGGAAGCCAATCGCCATATCGCCTTTCCCGCCGCCACGCCGTCTCCCATCATCCTGCATCACAAGGGCAGGGCGGATCAGGGGCTGGCGGTCTCGGTATGGCCTACGGTGGACGGTCTTGCGGATCCTCATGCGCCCCGCGTGCTGCGGGTGTTGCAACTCGTCCTGCAGCAGCGGCTGACGGACGAATTCCGCACCAGGCTGGGCGACAGCTATTCTCCCGGTTCCGACATGGATTCATCCCTGGATTTTCCGGGATATGGCTTCATTCTGGCTTATGCCGAGACTCCAGAGGCCAAGATGGGGGCATTCGACGAAACGCTGTCGCAAATCGCCCGGGATTTGCGCGAGAAGGAGGTTTCGGCGGATGAATTCGAGAGAGCGAGAAAGCCGCGCATCGAAACCTTGCTGAAAAGCCAGCAAACCAACGAATATTGGCTGGGTACGTTACAAAGGGCGCAGACGCAACCGGTCTGGCTCGAGGTTGTACGCAGCACGATTGCCGATTTGCAGCGGGTCACACCGGCGGAAGTGCGGGCGCTGGCCGAGACTTTCCTGCGGGACGACCGCCTTTGGCGGCTCCGGGTAACGCCCGAGCCGGTAAAAGCGGCGATTGAGGGAGAAAAAGGTTGAGCAATAACAAGCACATCGATGCCAGCCTTGCCATTCTCGATCCGGTGCCCATGGAGGAGGCGTTCGGCGAGATCGACGAGATGGCGATCGAGACCTATGGGCTGTTTCTCTCCACCACCGAACCGCTGCTCGCGGAAATCGGCCGCCATATCGCTTCCGGCGACCTGACCGCGGCGAGCGAATCCGCTCATTCGGCCAAGGGCGCGGCACGCATGACCGGCGCTTTCCGGTTTGCCGCCGTTTGCGGCCATATCGAAAAACTGACCAAGGAAGGAAACGCGGCCGAGGCGCTGGATTGGCTCGCTTTGGCGCCCGACGCCTTCGAAGAGGTGAGGAACGCAATCGACGAGTTGGGTGCGAAAGTCGGCTGAGGCCGCCATTTCACCCCAGCATTCCTACCGCGATCCACTTTGAGATGAGGTTAGCGGTGTTTTTCCGCAAATTTGCGGTTCAGGACGCCGGCTATCTTGGATTTCAGATCTTCGGCGGAGACCGGTTTCACCATATAGCCGTCGACATCGTGGGTGATGGCGGCTTGCACCGTGCTGCGGTCCGAAGCGCTGGTGAGGAAAATGATCGGCACCTGCGGGTCGCTGCCGCCTAAGCCGCTACGCACATCCTTCAGGAACTGCAGGCCATCGACCGGGGCCATCTTGACGTCGCACAGGATGACGTCGGGCTTGTTATGCTCCAACAGCTCGAGCGCATAGGCGCCGTTCGCGCATTCCAAAACCTTGGAAACGCCCAGCCGTTTCAACAGCTGCGCGATGATCGAGCGGACATAGTCCTGGTCGTCGACCACGAGAACCGTGAGCTTGGAGAAGTCGATTTCAATACGAGCCATTGTGCAAATCTAACCGTTCGTCTGCGCCTGTCAATCATCGCGGCAGGTGTAATTATTCCATCACATGCTGCGATATTTTTCCGAGACGGTCTGCATCGCATGAACCACCTGCGAAGCGAAAATTTGGCGCATGATCTTGACCTTGGCGACGAACATCTTCTCGTCGATCTTGTTCTCTTCCAGCTTCGCCTCGGCGCGCTGCAGGGCGGGGGTGCAGCGGTCATAAATGGCGCGCTGCCAATCTTCGGCGGTGAAGCGGGAGCGCTGCGACAGGGGAACGGCGAGCCAGATCTTTTCGGTCAGATCGACCAGTTTCTCCTGGTTGACGATCGCATTCTGGAAGCTGTTTTCAATCTCGCGGCGCTGTTCCGCCGACTGAGCCAGCTGCTTCTTGCGATCCTCTTCTCCCATATTGCCGGCAAGTTTCCGCAGCCGGTTGCGGTCATCTGGTCCAGCCACTGTGCCCCTCACTTGGTTGGCGAACATTTACCAATATTAACTTTAGAAAAATTACGATTTCATTTCCAGATTCTTAATTGGCACACATGCGATCCATCAGCCGGCGCAGGAAGGCTTCGCCTTGCGCCAGCTGGTCGAGCGAAATGAATTCGTCCGGCTTGTGTGCTTGTTCGATGTAACCCGGTCCGCACACGACGGTGGGAATCCCAGCATTATTGAACAGACCGGCCTCGGTACCGAAGCTGACTCGGCCGGTGCGGTTGTCTCCGGTGAGCTCGGTCACCAGCCGCACCGCCTCGTGATCGTCGGGCAGATCGAAGCCGTCGGTGTCGTTCATCAGGGCGAAATCGAAGCCGGCCGGCGGATGGAGCGCCTTCATCTCGGGTTCCAGCACGTCACGGGCGAAAGAGGTGATGCGGTCTGTGAGGGCATCGGCATCATCGAGCGCCAAGGCGCGGATCTCGAACTCGAAGCGACACTGATTGGGCACGATATTGAGCGCGCGGCCGCCTTCGATGACGCCGGTATGAAGGGTGGTGTAAGGCGGCTCATAGGCCGGGTCGAAGGGGCCGTTCCGCTTGATCTCGCGCTGCATGCCCTTGATGTGGGCGATCATCTCGGCGGCGGCCTCGACGGCGTTCACCCCTTCGGCCAGCGCGGAATGGCATTCCTTGCCATGGACCGTGCAGGAGAAATTGCGTTTTCCCTTGTGGCCGGCCACCACCTTCATGCCGGTCGGCTCGCCGACGATGCAGAGGCGCGGTTTGACGGGAAGATCGGTCAGATCGGCCAATAGCCGGCGCACCCCGACGCAGCCGACTTCCTCATCATAGGAAAAGGCGAAATGCAGCGGCATCGTCAAGCCGCGTTCCAGGAATTCCGGCGCCAGCGCCACCGCGAGGGCCAGGAAGGATTTCATGTCGGCCGAGCCGCGCCCGAACAGTTTCCTGTCGCGCTCGACCAGCCGGTAGGGATCGCTGCTCCAGTCCTGCCCGTCGGTCGGAACCACGTCGGTATGGCCCGACAGCATGATGCCGGGCCGGTCGGTTGGGCCCAGACTGGCGTAAAGATTGGCTTTCTTGCCCTCATCATCATGGGTCAGGCGGCATTCGGCGCCCAAGGAGGCGAGTCTTTCCTTGAGAAAGTCGATGATGTGCAGGTTGGATTTGCGGCTGGTGCTGTCGAACGCGACCAGGCGGCCGACGGTGTCCAGAACGGCCGGCGTAATGCTCATGCCGCCCTCCGGCGCTGATGGTGGGCATCGGTGATGACCTGGATTTGCAGCTCCGGCAGATCGTAATCGCCGATTTCCTCAAGCCGGACCCAAGCGGTGTCCATCGCATCGTCGCCCGCCCGCACTTCGCCCGAACGCCATTCGGCCAGCATGTCGATCACCGTGTAATGATGCTTGATGTCCTGTTCGCCGCGATCGATCAGATCGACCACCGCGGCAACGCCGGTAATGTCGATTTCGATGCCGGCTTCCTCGCGGATTTCACGATGGACCGCGTCCCGCACGGTTTCTCCGGCCTCCTGTCGGCCACCGGGGATGCTCCAGCCGCCTTGGCGCGGCGGCTTTCCTCGCCGGATCAAGAGAAAACGGTCATCTTTCCAGACGATCGCGCCGACGGCGACCACGGGCCAAGGGGAGAGACGGGACATGATGTCGGGAGTTTAGCCTCAGAACCGAAGTTTTGCTAATATCCGAATATCATGCGTGTTCCGGTTGCATTGTTTCTCCTGGCCGCGACAATGATCAGCGGCGCTTCGGTCGCGGCCGACCCTTCCGGTCAGGCCAAGCATTCCGCATCTCCGAAAAAGGAAAAGACCAATTTCTTTACAGCCGACAACGGCCTGGGCGCGGCGGCGCTTGGCGAGATCGGCCTGACCATCGGCGCCATGGCGTTGTCCGGACCGCAGGCCTGGTACGGCTATCCGCGCGAGGAGGGCATTCCCTTCGCCAATGACGCCGGGACCGGCGCAGGGATGGATGATTGCGCCGCCAGCGATGGCGGAAATGTCGCCAAGGCGCTGATGGCGCAGAATGATGGGGAGCAAAAGCCTCCGCCGCCGGGAGGCGTGCTGCGCATGACCGACGCCGAACGCCAAGCCGCCGCCGGTGCCTATGATTCCAAAGCGATCTATGAAGGAAGCTCGTGCCGCCCTCATGGTGAATAGATCGCGAAATTATCCTTGCCGTTCCGCTTGACCCCATACATGGCGTCGTCGGCCTTCTTGATCAGGTCCTCGACGGTTTCGCCATGGTCGGGATAAAAGGCGATGCCTATACTACATCCGACCCTGAGCGTGTTCTCCGCGTAGCGCAGGGGAAGCGCCAGGGTTTCGATGAGTTTTTTGGCCAGGATCTCGGCGGCGTCGAAATTGGCGGCTCCGGCCTGGATGACGAGAAATTCGTCGCCGCCCAGCCGTGCCACCGTGTCACTGGCGCGAACGGCTTTTGACAGCCGCGCCGCAACTTCCTTCAAGACGTGGTCGCCGGCGTCATGGCCAAATCCGTCATTGATCGCCTTGAACCCATCGAGATCGATGAACAGGAGAGCGCAATGGTTCTTCTCGCGCTTGGCTGTATTGCAGGCGGCCTGCAGGCGATCGCGCGCGAGGCGCAGCGACGGTAATCCCGTCAATGCGTCATGATTTGCCAGACGGGCTATTTCCTCGTGCTGGTGGATCAGCGCCTCGTTTCTCTCGGAGAGTTCGGCGGTGTGTTGGGCTGCCAGCGACTGCAGCTTGGCGATCCAACCCACGACACTGTCCTCGTTTCCTTTCTGCAGGCGGATCGGCACCGTATAGTCGCGGCGTCCGATGGTCTCGATATAGAGGTTCAACTCAGGAATCGTGATGCCCAGAATCCGGCTCAGGGAACGGTAGGCAAGCCAGAGGCCGACGACGAGACCGGCACAGGACAGGATGAAGGCATAGCGGAGAAGCAGCGCGCTTCTTACCGCCGATTCGACCGAGCGCAAGGTGCGCCTATCGACCATCTCGAAGGTCTCCGCGATCGGCCGCATGATCGCTGCCTTGCCGGCCTGATAATCGGGACTGTAGAGCATTCGGCTTGCGGCAAGCGTGGTGGCGTCCGAAGGAGGAGGTGTATCCTCGATCAGCCGCATGGCCGCAATTTCGATCCGCGTCAGCTCGTCGGAATGGGCCTTGGCCGTTTGCAGTTTTTCGAGTTCGGCCGATGTGAAACCTGCTTTTTTCATGCGCTCCAGCAATCCGGCCGTTTCGCCGAAAGGGCGCGGCCTGCTGTCGTCGTCCATCACCAGATCCCAATAGACGTTCCAAGGCTGACCTGGGACCGGGTGCGCGCCGTCGCGCACATCCATGATTTCCTGGAAATGCCGTTTGTAGAGGGAGCTACCGGTAATCACGTAAGACCGCACCATACGGGTCAGATCGTCGGAGGATTGACGAAGCTCCCACATCAGCAGCAGCGATTGCTGACGCAGGATATTCTCCTGATCGATTTTCTTTTCCCGATAGACATAGCTGGCGAACAGCACGCCGGTGACGAGGACCATCAGCAGGTTGAAGAAATACAGCACTTGATAAAGGCGCATGAGCCTCAGCATCGGCGCCCCCTCGCGGTTCAGCCGTTCATCCCTGGCCGAATACAGGATAACCCGGTTCCGGCCTGGGACACTAGCGGCGCGGGAGGGTATCCCAGGAGACGGGAAGATTTGCTAATATCCGACCATCCTGCAACGGTGGTTTTTTGGGGGCCAGCGAAGGGAGATCAGCATGCAAAGCCATCGGATCATCGTCAGCTTCGTCGCGCCTGAGCATTCCGGGAAAACCATCCTCGAAGCGGCTCTCGCAAAGATCCTGGAGATACACGGGGTCAAGGTGCTCCTGCCCCCGGATCCCCAGCGCGACGCCAAAATGGCCATGCCCATCGAGGAACTGCTCACTCTCTTTCATGGCAAGGGGGCGGACGTCTTGTTCATGGAAAGCAACGCGACTTAGTTTCCCGTGATTTCGAGATTGTATTAACCACCTGCTTGTATTTGCCGATGACAAATACATTCATAAGTAGTACATTCCCGGCGCCGTAAATCAGACGGCTTCCATCTGAGGGGGAATACATGATTATTGGTAGGACCCTGGGACCGGCCTTGGCCGGCGTGTGCGCGCTCGTCCTCACGGTAACTCTGCCGGCGGCAGCCGAAGAGAAACCCGCAGCAACCAAGGACTGCGCCATCAAAGTCCTGTCTCAGAACGATAAAGTCCAGGTGCAAGACGTCGTCTGCGCGCCGGGTGAAGGCTCACCGATGACGGCGAGGCCAATGCGCGTGGTTCATATCATTGCGGCTGGCAAGATCAAGCGCACCTATAATGACGGCACGACGGAAGAGCCGAGCTTGAACGCCGGCGACACCGTCATTCTCGACATTCAAAAGCCCTATGCTTTCGTCAATGTCGGGAAGACCACCTTTCACTCGGTCAGCGTGACCGTGAAGTAAGGAAGCTGCGGATCGCGGCCGCCCTGCTCAGGCGGCCGCGATCATCATCGGCCCCATCCTCAGAGACCTAGCCAGATCTCAGGGTCTTCACCACCGCATCCCGCTCGAACAGATAAAGAAGAGTCCGCAAAGCCTGGCCTCGGGGGGATTCCAGGTCGGGGTCCTGGGCCAGGATCAGCTTGGTGTCGTCGCGCGCCATCGCCAGCAGCTCGTCATGAGCCAAGAGATCGGCCAGCCGGCATTCAGGGACGCCGCTTTGTCTGGTGCCGAGCAGTTCGCCCGTGCCGCGCAGGCGGAGATCTTCCTCGGCGATGCGGAAGCCATCGTCGCTTTCCTTCAAAATGGCGAGACGGGCTTGGGCGATTTCGCCCAAAGGCGGCGCGTAGAGCAGCATACAGGTCGAATGCGCGTCGCCCCGACCGATCCGGCCGCGCAGCTGGTGGAGCTGGGCGAGGCCGAAGCGTTCGGCATGTTCGACCACCATGATGGTGGCCTGCGGCACGTCGACCCCGACCTCGATCACGGTCGTGGCCACCAGCACATCGAGCTTATCCCCGGCAAAGGCGGCCATCACCGCATCCTTCTCGGCCGCCTTCATCTTGCCATGCAGCAGCCCGACCCTGGGGCCGAGCAAGGATTGCAGATGCTGATGGCGCTCCTCGGCCGCGGCGAGGTCGCTGGTTTCCGATTCCTCGATCAGGGGGCAGACCCAATAGGCTTTGGTGCCGCCGGCGACGGCACGGAGGATACCGCCCGCAACGTCCTCCAAACGGTTCAAGGGAAGGACGCGCGTGTCGATCTTCTGGCGTCCCGGCGGCTTTTCGTCGAGGCGCGACACATCCATGTCGCCATAAGCGGTGAGGGTGAGGGTGCGGGGGATCGGAGTCGCCGTCATTACCAGCATATCCACGGCGCGGCCCTTGGCCGCGAGGTCGAGGCGCTGCTGCACGCCGAAACGATGCTGTTCGTCGATCACCGCCAGGCCGAGATCATGGAACACCACCTCCGCCTGGAACAGGGCATGAGTGCCGACGATCACATCGATTTCGCCGGCCGCCAGCGCGTCGAGGATCTTCTGGCGCGGCTTGCCCTTGTCGCGTCCGGTCAGCAGGGCCAGACGCAATCCGGCCGGCGCCGCCAGCTTCTCCAGCGTGATGAAATGCTGGCGGGCCAGGATTTCGGTAGGGGCCATCATCGCCGCCTGCGCGCCGGCTTCGACGGCCTGGGTCATCGCCAGGAGGGCCACCACCGTCTTGCCGGCGCCGACATCGCCTTGCAGCAGCCGCAGCATGCGGGCGGGTTCCGCCATATCGGCGGCGATCTCGGCGGCCGAGCGGATCTGGGCGCCGGTCAAGGAGAAAGGCAGGCCGGCGATGATCTTGCCGCGCAAGGCGCCGTCGCCGGCCAGAACCCGCCCGGCGCCGCGCTTCAAGGAAGCCCGAACCAAAGCCAGCGCCAATTGATTGGAAAGAAGTTCGTCATAGGCCAGACGCCGCCGCCACGGCGGAGTGAGTCCGAGATCGCCCGCCGTTTCAGGACTGTGCTGACGGCGGATCGCCTGCTGCCAGCTGGGCCAGTTTTCGCGCGCCACCAGATGCGGGTCGAGCCATTCCGGCAGATCCGGCGCCAGCGCAACGGCTTGGCGCACGGCTCGCGACATCACCTTGCCGGGCAGGCCGCCGGTCAGCGGATAGACCGGTTCGATGGTGGCGACGTTGGCCTGTTCCTCGAGCGGCACCATATGGTCGGGGTGCGCCATCTGACGGGCATCGTTGAAGGTCTCGACCACGCCGCTGATCAGCCGTTCCGTCCCGGCGGGCAAGGTCTTGTGCAGCCAGTCTCCCTTCACATGGAAAAATACCAGAGTGAGGGTGCCGCTTTCGTCGCTGACCTGCACGCGATAGGGGGCGCGGCTGGACCCGCCGGGCAGGTGACGGTCGACCTGGACGCGCAGGCTGACCACCGTCCCGATCGGCGCCTCGGCGATGGACACGATATGGCGCCGGTCGATCAGGCCGGAGGGCAGATGCCACAGGAGATCGGCGACGTTCGGGCCGGCTGCCTTGGCGACCAGCGCCGAAAGGCGCGGTCCGATACCGGTCAGCGAGGTGACGGGGGCGAAGAGGGGGTAGAGACTCTCGGGACGCATGGTCTTCACTGAAAATCGCCGGCGGGACTTTGTCCATCGCAAAAACGCGGGTAGCTTGCTGGGAAATAATGAGAGGAGCGAAACGCCATTCTCCACCCCCGCAATGCCGCGCTGCTCGCGGCCTCGCTTGCCGCCACGGCCATTTTCCTTGCTGACGGCTTCGGTTTAACCTGGCTCGTCATCGCCGCCAAGCTGGTGCCGGTGGCGGCGCTGATGATCTGGCTCGCCCCGACCAACAGCCGTTACGGCGCGTTGATTCTCGCCGGGTTGGCTTTATCCCTGATCGGTGACGCTTTTCTGGCGTTGCCGGGCGATCGGTTCATGCCGGGACTGGTCGCTTTTCTATTGGCGCATCTCTGCTATATCGCCGCTTTTCTACAGGAGACCCGGAGATTGAAACTCCTGCGGCTGCCGCCTTACGCCGTCTGGGTCGGCGGCCTTTATCTTTTCCTGCTGCCCAGTCTTGGCGAAATGGCTGTCCCGGTCGGGATATATTCGGCGGTGATCACCGCAATGATGTGGCGGGCCGGCGCTCTGCTGGGGAGGCGGCAGGCCGAGCGCTGGCAGCTCGCGGCGTCGTTCGGCGCAACCCTGTTCGGCCTGTCGGACAGCGTCCTGGCTGTGATGCGCTTTCATGGGGCTTTCCCCTATGGCGGCGCTTTCCTGATCCTGGCCTATTGGCTTGGGCAGGCCGGCATCGCCCTCTCGGCAAAGGCTGAAAGCACGGCGCGGGGGCCGGTGCGCCGTGCTTCAGCGGAGGGGATCGGCGGGGTGTAGCCCGGATTTCTCAAACCCCTACGGCCGGCACGGAGGAAAAATTGGCGACAGGACAGACGACGGATGCAGCCAAGCCTGGCCGGGTAGGCCGCATAGGCGGCCAGCTTCGCTTGGGCAAATCCGGCAACGCAGCCTGTCGCCAATTTTTCCCCGCCCCTTTGGGGTCGCGTTGCGGAGGACGCCCAGCATCAAACGGACATGGTCAAAGCCATCCAGGCTTTGACCATGTCCGTTCTCGCTGGATCGTCTCCCCGCAACGCGATGCCGGTCGCTGAGGTTTGAGAAATCCGGGCTAAATCCCCCCGCGGCTTAGGAGGGTTTGGCGAATTTGGGGACGCCGGTATAGGTGAAATAGAACTTGCCCTGGCTGTTGGCGATCAGTACGCGGTGCGATTGCAGGAAATCGACGCCCAACAGCACGTCGTAATGGGGCGTGGTGGCGCTGATCAGAGTCCCGGTTTCACCCTTGGGCGGATGCGGCAGATGCACAACGCGCAGACTGAAGGGTGAGATCGTCTCCTGATCGATGGTGATGTTCTTGAAACGGGCTACCCAGTAATCCCGCAAGGGCTCGGCGGCGCCCATATCCTGCAGGCCCAGCGTGAAGACGTTCGGCCCCTGCCTTTCCAAGCCGAGGCCGTGGGCAATGCGCGTCATGGAGGGCAGGTCGGGCGTCTGGGTTCCGGGAGTCTGGTCATCCACGGCCAGTGTCACGGCGCCGTCCCGCTTGATGCCGAGCATCGCGGCCGCCTTGTCGGTGAGGCCCGAATAACGGCTGCCGGTGTCGAGGATCGCCGACAGCTCACGGCCTTCCAGCTTGACCGGGAGAGTTTCATAGATCCCCTCCCGGCGCATATCGGCCATATTGTAGCTGTTGCTCCAATAGGCCAGAACGGAGTCGCCGCAATCCTGCGTGCGGAACAGATTGATCAGAGCGTGCGGCAGATCGACCTCGACCTCGTAACCGCTCCAGAAATCGGCTCCTAGCAGGGCGGCGACGTCGGGAGAGCCGAAATTCTTGGTCTCAGCCGAACCGAATACATGGAAAATAGTGTCTTTGATCGGCGTCTGCATTCCGTCGAGGGTGAATTGCGGCACTTCCGCGACGCTGCCATCGTCGCGGGCGGCAAGGCCGGACAGGGTCATGATGGTCACCGGTTCGGAGACGGTACTGAGAGGGATCTCCAGTCGGGTGGCGGCGCCCCTCGGCAACAGGCTGCGGGGGAAAGCGGTGTCGAACAGGAACTTGACCGGCTTGCCGCCGAGAATGCCGGGAATCAAAATCTGATTGTTTTCGACCACGACATGCAGCTCGGCGATCTTCTGAAAATTGCAGGCGGCTTTTGCCTCGTGGCCCGCCGCCAGGACAAGCCCGGCCATCAAGGCGGAGGTCAGAACCGGCTTCATCATGATGCTCTTCCCCATATGAAATACCCTTGAGGAACAGGATGAGCTTCCTGCGCACCGCAATGCTACTCGGACAAATCACAGGGGGATGGGAATAGTTTTCAGCGTGGCGACGTAAATGGAGCGGGGGACCAAACAGCCCATTCGGAGTTCGTCGCATGCCCACCGTCAGTTCAGGCCAACTCGACAGCCTTTTGAATATGAATTTCGCGGTCCCTACGATCGCCAACCTGACCTATCTGTCCGGATCGGCTGCCAATGGCTCGGTCGGCTCGGTTACCGCCAAGACCGGCACGACCACCTATCCCACTTTCGACACCATGACTGTCACGTCGATCGACGACTCCACCAACACCATCGTCGTCACCGGCTACTATACCAGCGGAGGAGGCTATTATGGCGGGGGGACCACCATGTCGGTGCCGTGGGTCTACACCGTCGTCGGCAAAAGCGGAAACGATCTGCTGCTGGCCGCCAACGGCGCCGCCGCCCTGACGGCCGTTTCGAATGCCCAGGTGGCCGCGGATATTCAAAGCGGCAATAGCGCCCTCCTCAGCAAGGACCTTTTCGTCTTCGCCATCGACAATAGTTCGATCGGCACAGCAGGATCCCAGACCCTGACCTTCACCTCTTTGACGCCCAGCTCCGAGACGGTGGCGATGGTGACCGCTTCGGCTCCCACATCGGCTGTTGCCGTGGTGGACAGCGCAGCCAATGTCCAGGCTGGTCTCGATACGCTGCAGAGCGATGCCGCCAATATCAGCGGCATCACGCTGAGCGATTCCGGAACGCCGGCCATCACCGTCAGCAACGCCCAATTGACCAGCGATTCCGCGATCCTGGCCAAGATCTCCGGCAGCTATTCGCTCACCGTCACGGGCGTGCCCATCGTCCAAACCTCGAACGTCGCCAACACCGCCCATGTCGGCCTGACTGCCGTAAGCGACAGTTCCTCCAATGTGGTCGCCGCGCTCGACGGGCTGCAAAGCTTGATCAGCGCCGGCCACACCTTGTCGATCGGCTTCACCGACAGCGGGACTCCCAACCTTTCGATCGGCGCGGCGCAATTGGCCGCCGACAGCGCGGTGCTGAACGACATCACCAGCGGCTACACCCTGACCGTCGCGGCGGGGACCAGCGCGGCGAACATCACCGGCATCGCCGGGCACGCCACCACCGTGACCTTTACCGGCAATGCCAGCCAATATACGGTGAGCGCCGCCAACGGCACGGTGACCGTCAGCAATGGCGGGGTCAGCGACCACCTCACCAACGTCGCGGCCATCAAATTCGCCGATTTCACCGAAATCGTCGCCGCCACCCCCGGCGCCGCCTCTTCCCCCACCACCGGCAATATCACCGAGCTCTATTCCGCGGTCCTGGCGCGCGAGCCCGATGTCGGCGGCCTCGCCTTCTATCAGAACTTCCTGCAAAAGAATCCCGGCACGAGCTTGCAGACCTTCGCCACCTTCTTCCTCAATTCCAGCGAATACACCTCCAACTCGGCGCATAATTACGCGCAGAGCACAGCGGGCGATCAGCAATTCATCATCGATTCCTATCAGAACCTGCTGCATCGCACGGCTTCGGCCTCGGAGATCTCCTTCTACGAGAACAACGTGCTGGCTCCGGCGGTCGCCGGTCTGCCGGCGGGAACCGCGGCTTACGCCTCCGCCCAACAGCAGGCGCACGCTTTGATGCTGGTTTATTTCTCGGCTTCGTCCGAGTTCCTGGGCGACGTGCAGATCACCGCGCAAAATCCGGCCAGCGCCACCCACTGGCTGACACTGACCTGACCTGGTTCCAGCCGGCGCCGCCTTGGCGGCGCCGGTCGCTTCGTGTAGTCTGCGCGCCGATCATGGATATCGCGCGCAAACGCTTGCTGTTCCGTGCCCGCCACATGGGCACCAACGAGAACGACATCTTCTTCGGCGGCTTCGCCGAAGCCCATCTGGCCGAGCTTTCCGAAGGACAGCTCGACCGCTTCCAGACCTTGCTGGATGTCAACGATCCCGATTTGTTCCTGTGGGTGACTGGCGCCAAGCCAGTGCCGGCCCAATATGACAACGACGTCATGGCGATGTTGAAGTCATTCACCCTGGATCATTCGCATAAATGAGAAAAATATTTGCCGGCACGCCCGAGGGCGCCGATGCCCTGACTCTGGCGCGTCTGGTCGAAAAGGGCGGCGATCTGTTGCATATCGTCCGCGACGACGCGCGTCTGGCGCGGCTCTCCGACAGTCTGGCCTTTTTTGCCCCCGATGCCGAGATCCTGGAGTTTCCCGCCTGGGATTGCGTGCCTTATGACCGTGTTTCGCCCCATGTCGAGATCGTCGCCAAGCGCGTCGAAACGCTGGCCAAGCTGGCCGGTCGCGGAGCAGGTGGCAAGCCCCGCATCGTTCTGACCACGGTGGCGGCGGCGATCCAGCGTCTGGCGCCGGTCGAGAGTTTCGCCTCGGTGGCGCTGCAGGTCTCGGTCGGGCGGACTCTCGATATGAATGGTCTGCAAGCCTACCTCAACCGTCATGGCTATGGCCGCGCCGACACAGTGATGGAACCGGGCGAATATGCGTTGCGCGGCGGGCTGATCGATCTGTTCCCGCCGGGATCGGCCGAGCCGTTGCGCATCGATCTGTTCGGCGACGATGTCGAGGACATCCGAAGCTTCGACCCGATGAGCCAGCGTTCGACCGGCAAGCTCGACAGTTTCGCCTTGCTGCCGGCCGGCGAGGTGACTCTGGACGAAGCCTCCATTCAGCGCTTCCGCACGCGCTACCGCGAGCTGTTCGGTCCAGTCACCGGCGACGACCCGCTGTATGAAGCGGTTTCATCCGGGGTCAGGTTCGCCGGCATGGAGCACTGGCTGCCCTTGTTCCATGACGGTCTCGACGATCTGTTCGCCTATCTGCCCGACGCCAAAGTGACCCTGGACGCGCAGATCGAGGAAGCGCGCAAGGCGCGGGCCGATCTGATCGAGGACTATTACGAGGCCCGCCTGGAAATTCCCGGCACGGGCGAGATGCCTTACCGCCCGGTCCCGCCCAAGCTTCTGCATCTGACCGAAGAGGAGTGGAACCGCGCCATTGGCTTGCGCGAAGGCGGCCAGCTGTGGCCTTTCGCGCCGGCGGAAGGGGCGGCGGGTACGATCGACGAGGGGGCGCGACAGGGTCATGACTTCGCCGATCTGCGCGCAATCCCCGGCGCCAATGTCTATGACGGCGTGGTCCGCCACGTCGCGGAACTGCGCGCCGCCGGCAGAAAGGTCGTGCTGGCGGCCTGGAGCGAAGGCTCCGCCTCGCGCCTCGAAGGCGTGCTGGAGGAACATGGGCTGAAGGGGCTGAAGACCGTCTCCGGCTGGAAGGAAGCGGCTTCCTCCGAGCTTCCGGTGCTGGCGGTGCTGGGCATCGAACATGGCTTCGTCACGCCCGACATGGCGGTGATCGCCGAGCAGGACATATTAGGCGACCGTCTGGTCCGCCCGCAGCGCAAGAAGAAGCGCCGCGCCGAGCAGTTCCTGGCCGAAGCCGCCGCCCTGGCCGAGGGCGATCTGGTGGTGCATGTCGATCACGGCATCGGCCGCTATGACGGCCTGGCCACCATCGAGGTGGCCGGCGCGCCGCACGACTGTTTGCGCGTGCTTTATGACGGCGGCGACAAGCTGTTCGTTCCGGTCGAAAATATCGACGTGCTGTCGCGCTATGGTACGGAAAGCCCCGGCACCCAGCTCGACCGTCTGGGCGGCGTGTCCTGGCAGTCGCGCAAGGCCAAGCTCAAGCAGCGCATCCGCGACATGGCCGAGCAGCTGATCGCCGTGGCCGCCCAGCGCCAATTGAAGAAGGCCGAGGGGCTGGCCCCGTCCGAAGGCCTCTATGACGAATTCTGCGCCCGCTTCCCTTATGCCGAGACCGACGACCAGCTGAAGGCGATCTCCGACGTGATCGCCGATCTCGGCTCCGGCCGGCCGATGGACCGCCTGATTTGCGGCGATGTCGGTTTCGGCAAAACCGAAGTGGCGCTGCGCGCCGCCTTCGTCGCCGCTTTGTCGGGCCGCCAGGTGGCGGTGGTGGTGCCCACCACTTTGCTGGCGCGCCAGCATTACCGCATCTTCGCCGAGCGCTTCGCCGGCCTGCCGGTGCGGGTCGCCCAGCTTTCCCGCCTGGTCACCGCCAAACAGGCGGCGCTGACCCGCGACGAGCTGGCGGCAGGGAAATGCGACATCGTGGTCGGCACTCACGCGCTTTTGGCCAAGAGCATCCAGTTCAAGGATCTCGGCCTGCTGATCGTCGATGAGGAGCAGCATTTCGGCGTCGCCCACAAGGAGCGGCTGAAAGCGCTGCGCTCGGACGTGCATGTGCTGACCCTGACCGCCACGCCGATCCCGCGCACCCTGCAGATGGCGCTGTCGGGCATCCGCGAAATGAGCGTGATCGCCACGCCCCCGGTCGATCGGCTGGCGGTGCGCACTTTCGTGCTGCCCTTCGACGGGGTGGTGATCCGCGAAGCCATCCTGCGCGAGAAATATCGCAGCGGGCAGATTTTCTATGTCTGTCCGCGCCTCCAGGACATGCCCCGCGTGCAGGAGCGCCTGGAACAGCTGGTGCCCGAGATCCGCATCGCCATCGCCCATGGCCAGATGTCGCCGACCGAGCTGGAAGACACCATGACCGCTTTCGGTGACGGCGCGTTCGACGTGCTGCTCTCGACCAATATCATCGAAAGCGGCCTCGACATGCCGCGCGTCAATACCATCATCATCCACCGCGCCGATATGTTCGGGCTGGGCCAGCTTTATCAGCTGCGCGGCCGCGTCGGACGCGGCAAGACCCGCGGTTACGCCTATCTCACCTTGTCGCCCAATCAGGCGCCGACCAAATCGGCCGAGAAGCGGCTGCAGGTCATGCAGACGCTGGACAGTCTGGGGGCCGGCTTCACCTTGGCCAGCCACGATCTCGATATTCGCGGCGCCGGCAATCTTTTGGGCGATGAGCAATCGGGCCAGATTCGCGAAGTCGGCGTCGAGCTTTATCAGACCCTGCTCGAAGAAGCCGTTGCAGCCGCGCGGGAAGGGGCAGGCGAGGGCCATGTCGCCGACAGCGACTGGTCGCCCCAGATCGCACTCGGCATGGCGGTGATGATCCCCGAAACCTATGTCGCCGATCTCTCCGTGCGTCTGGCGCTATACCGCCGTCTGGGCTCCTTGAGCGAGCGCGACGAGATCGAGGCTCTGGCCGCCGAGCTGATCGACCGCTTCGGCAAGCTGCCGCCCGAGGTAAACAATCTGCTCAAGATCGTCACCATCAAGGCGCTGTGCAAAACCGCCGGGGTCGAGAAGGTCGATGCCGGCCCCAAGGGCGCGGTGGTCACTTTCCGCAACAACCAGTTCATCAATCCGCTGGGTCTGGTCACCTGGATCAGCCGGCAATTGGGCATGGTGAAACTGCGTCCCGACCACAAGCTGGTGTTCAGCCGCGCCTGGGACGATCCGGCGGCGCGCCTCAAGGGTGTCACCGAGATGATGGAGACCATTGCCGGGCTGGCGGTTTCCGGCTGATCACAGATGCGCCTTCAGCGCCTCGATACTGATGTCGGTCCAAGCGCGGGCGGCGAAAGACGGATAGCCGCCGCGGCGCCACGCCACGCACAGATGGATCGTCGGCGGTGGATCTTTCAGCCGGACCATGGCGATCTTGGCAGGGTCGAACAGCCGGCAAATCACCCGCGGCACCACAGCCACCCCCATGCCGGTCTCGACCATGATTTGCAGGATCTGCCACTGGCTGCTGTGTCCGACCTCCTTCGGCGTGAAGCCGGCGTCACGGAAATAGGTTCGAATCATGTGGGGAAGCAGGAAATCCTCGGTTGGCATGAGAAAATTCTCCTCGGCCAATTCCTCGGGAGCGACAAAGTCACGCCCTGCCCACGGGCTGCTCACCGGCGCCACCAGCACCAGCTGGTCGCTTAAAATCGGACGCGCTTCGAACAGCTCGAGATCGACCGGCTCGACGATCAGACCGAGTTCGACTTCGCCGTTTGAGATGGCTTGCGCCATGCGCTTGCTGCCGGCCTCGATAAAAGTGAGGGAGATGTTGGGATAGCGCTCGCGGAACATCCTCAAGATGCAGGGGAATAACGGCGCACTCAGCATCGGCGCCAAGCCGAGGCGTAAACTTCCCCGCACCATGCCTTTGATTTCGTCGATCTCGTCCTTCACCGAGCGGACCTGATCGAGAATCTGCGATCCATGGCGATAAAGCGTCTGCCCGATATCGGTCGGCCACACGCCTCGGCTGCCGCGCACCAGCAGGCTCGACTGCATCTCTTCTTCCAGCTGTCGGATCATTTTGCTCAAGGTCGGCTGTGTTACATGGAGTAACTCTGCCGCTCGCGTAAAACTTTTTTGCCGAACGACTTCGACAAAATACCGCAATGCCTTGAGATCCATGATGTATTCCAATCCGGCATTACTGTCATAGCGATAATTCATTTTATCTATTGGGATGCGCCTGTCAAACCCCGCGCCCAACGGGATTTCGGGTGTGAGGCAATGATGCGTTTTCTCGATCACATAAAGATTACCCACAAGCTGACTCTGCTGGTGGGCTTGTCCGCCGCAGCGTTGCTTTTAACCTTGTTTCTGGCCGCCAATTCGCTGCATCGGGAGATGACGGCTGAACGCGTGGCGGGGCTGGGCAACGTCATCGACATCGAACTCGGCGTCGCGCAGGCCCTGGAGGACAAGGTCGAGCGAGGCGAGATGACTCGTGACGAAGCGTTCGAAGCATTTCGCCGCACTGTCGACGGTGCCCGCTACGGCAACAGCGACAATTACATCGCGGCGGTGTGGATGGATGGCCGTTACATGGCCTATCCCCGCGTTCCGGCGCAAGAGGGCCAGAGCGCGCTCGATGTGAAGGACGGCAAAGGCCGGCTGATCATCCGCGACATGATCGACATGCTGCGCAGTTCCGATACGGCCTCGATAGATTACTGGTTTCCCAAGCCGGGCGGGACCGAGCAGATCTACAAGAAGTCCTACATCAAGAAATTCGGCCCGTGGAACATGTTCCTGTTCACCGGCGTCTATATGGACGACCTCGAAACGCAATATCGCTCGGTGATGGTCAGTCTCGCCGCGGCGGCCTTGGCGGTGCTGCTCGCCACTATCGCCTTCGGACTGCTGGTGTCGCGCAATATCGGCCGTCCTTTGGCTTCCCTCGAAGGCAAGATGGCGCGCCTGGCCGCCGGCGATCTCGGCATCGCCGTGGCCGAGATTGCGCGGCGCGACGAAGTCGGCCAGATGGCGCGCGCCGTCGAAGTGTTCCGTTCCAACGGTGTCGCGCTGGAAAGGATGCGCCAGGACCAGGAGGAGCTGAAACAGGTTGCCGAAGTCGAACGCAAGAGCGCGCTGCGTCAGCTGGCCGACGATTTTCAGGACGCCGTCTATGGTATCGTCCAGCAGGTCACCCGCACGGCCGAGTCGTTGGAAAGCTCGGCCAAAAGCCTGACCGGGACGGCGGAGGAGACAGCCCGTCAGGCGACCACGGCCGCCAGCGCCGCGCAGCAGACGGCCAGCAATGTCGAAACGGTGTCGGCCGCAGCTGAAGAGCTTTCCTCCTCGGTCGCGGAAATCTCGCGGCAGGTGGTGGCCTCCTCGCGGATCGTCGATCGGGCGGTGCGCGAATCGGATTGCACGGCGCGGGAATTTGCCGGCCTGACCGAGTCGGCGCAGCAGATCGGCAATGTAATCGGGCTGATCCAGCAGATCGCCGGCAAAACCAATCTTCTGGCGCTCAACGCCACGATCGAGGCTGCGCGCGCTGGCGAAGCGGGCAAGGGGTTTGCCGTCGTTGCCACCGAGGTCAAGGGGCTGGCGAATCAGACTCAGCGCGCCACCGAGGACATCACTCAGCAGATCGGCGCCATCCAGAAGATTGTAGCCCAATCCGCCGAGTCGATCCGCGCCATCGGCAGCAGTATCGGAGAAGTGGAGAGCGCCACGACGATGATCGCCGCCGCCATCGAAGAACAAGACGCGGCGACACAGGAGATCGCCCGCAATGTCCTCGAAGCTTCGGCCGGCACCGGGGAATTGTCGGAAAATATCGCCAGCGTGACGGAGGCCGCGGGCAGCACCGGCGTGGCTGCCGGCACAGTTTTGAGCGCGGCTGAAATCTTGACCAGCGAATCGCAGGAATTGCGCCGAAAGGTCGATGATTTTCTTGTCAAAATCAGATCCTCGTGACGGAGGCACGGAATGACCGCCTTTCATGTCATGGCAGGGGAAGAGGTTGACTATTGGCTGAGCCAAGTTGTGGATGGCTATCCGCTGCCGATGTTCATCCTGGCTGCCGACCACACCGTCACCCATTGGAACAAGGCATGCGCCGACCTGTCGGGCTTCGGAGCCGGTCAAATAGTGGGAACAACACAAGCGTGGCGTCTTCTTCACCAGACGCCGCGGCCCGTTCTCGCCGATCTTGTCCTCGACTGCGCCGGGCCGCGGGGCAGCTTGGAAGGGGTCGAGTGCTTCAGCGAGGTGAGCAAGTGCTGGTTTTCCATGACGGCTTTCGCGTTATTCGATCTGCGGGGCCGGCTGACCGGCGCCATGCAGTTTCTGCGCGAGATCCCCGGCACCAAGTCATTAGCGCCGGCCAACAGAGAAGACAGTGCGCTGCGTTTGGCCTTGGCCAAGGCTTTGGGACGGCAGGAATTCGTGCTGCACTTCCAGCCGAAGGGACGGTTGCCCGATGGCGAAATCACCGGCTTCGAAGCCTTGCTTCGCTGGACCCATTCGCGGATCGGCACGGTACCGCCGGACAAATTCATCCCTCTGCTCGAGGAAAGCGGCCAGATCGTCGAAGTCGGCGAATGGGTGATGGCGCAATCGGTTCGTCAAGCGCTGCGCTGGAAGAGAAGCGGAATGCGGGCTGCGGTCAATATCTCGGCCTGCCAGCTTTGGCAGCAGGATCTTCCTCAGCGTGTCGGCAGCCTGTTGGCGGAGCAGGGGGCGGAGCCCGACTGCCTCGAGCTTGAAATCACCGAAAGCATGCTGATGGAGCATCCCGAAGAGGCAATCCGCACCTTGCGGGCGCTGGACGCCATGGGGGTGCATCTGTCGCTTGATGACTTCGGCACGGGCTATTCGTCGTTATCCTATCTCAAACGCTTCCCAATCCACACGATCAAGGTGGACCGAAGCTTCATCGCCGACTTGACCACCAACCGGGACGATCTGGAAATTGTCCGGGCCATCATCACCATGGGGCACAGTTTAGGACGCCGGATCGTCGCTGAAGGGGTCGAGACGGAAGAACAGCGCCAGCTTTTGAAAGAACTGGGCTGCGATGAAATCCAAGGTTATCTATTGAGTTCGCCACTCGCAGAAGCCGATTTCGCCGATTTCATGCTTCGAAACGGGCACACATGACCAAGGAGACACCGCATGCGCTTGCCTTTCCTGCTTTTGCTCGGTGTCCTTTCCGGCAGTGTGCGGGCCTCTCTTCCGGATGGGGTCGACGAGAATGCAATCCGGCAAGCCGCCCTCGGCGTCTTTCCCGACTATTTCCAGCTTCTCTCGCTCCCCAGCGTTTCGGCGGAACCGGCGGATATTCAGAAGAATGCCGACTGGCTGGGCAAAGCCTTCGAGAAGCGCGGGTTCAAGGCCACGGAACTGGCCAATAAGGGCAAGCCTTTGGTCTTTGCTTCTTATGAGGGCAATAAAGGAAAGCGCCCTACCATCCTGTTCTATATGCATTTCGATAGCCAGCCGGTGATCCCGTCGCAATGGTCGCAGAAGGATCCGTGGAACCCGGTTGTCAAGCGCCGCGGCGCCGACGGAATATGGCAGGAGGTGGATAGAAGTCTGCTGTTCCGTCCGGATTTCGATCCCGAGCTGCGCGTGTTCGGCCGCGCCTCGGCCGACGACAAGGGCCCGATCGCCATGTTCCTGGCCAGCTTCGATCTGCTGCGCGGAAAGAAAATGGCGCCGGCCGTCAATGTGAAGGTTTTGCTGGATAGCGAGGAGGAAGCCAATTCCGCCGGCATCCCCGATGTGGTGGCCAATAACAGAGAGCTTCTCACCGCCGACGCGCTGGTGCTGTTCGACGCCGCCGAGCATCCGAGCGGCCGGCCGACCATCCTGTTCGGCAATCGCGGCATGACCCCGCTGACCCTGACCGTCTATGGGCCGAAAGTGCCTTTGCATAGCGGCCATTACGGCAATTACGCTCCCAATCCCGCCCAGCGTCTGGCCCGCCTGCTGGCCGGCATGAAGGATGATGAGGGCAGGGTGACCATTCCTGGCTATTACGACACCACGCATCTCACCGATCAGGACCGCAAGATCCTGGCCGAAGTGCCCGACGACGAAACGGCACTGAGAAAACGCCTCGGCATCGCGGAACCTGAAAAGGTCGGCGCCAATTATCAGGAAGCCTTGCAATATCCGACGCTCAATGTGCGAGGCATGGCGGCGGGCGGGGTTGGCGAAAAGGCCGCCACCATCATTCCCGCCCAAGCCGTGGCCGAAATCGACCTTAGAACAACGGTGGAGGCCGAGGGGCCCTATCTGGCCGGTCTGGTGAAATCCTATGTCGAAAGGCAGGGCTATTTCCTGGTCGATCATGAACCGACTGACGTCGAACGCGCCGAACATGGCAAGATCGCGCAATTGAAGGTCGGCAAGGGCGACGAGGCGGCACGCCAGGAAATGGACAGTCCGGTCGGCCATTGGGCGGAAAAGGCGCTGAAAATGTCGAGCGGCGTGGAGCCCGTAAGGCTGCGCCAGATGGGCGGGACGGTGCCGACCGCCGAGATCGTCGGGCCGTTGAAGCTGCCCTTCCTGCTGGTTCCGGTGGTCAATGCCGACGACAACCAGCACACCTATGACGAAAATCTCCGCATCGGGCAGTTCCTGACAGGAATGCGCTCCATGCTGGGGCTTTTGCTGACGGCCTATTAAGATGAAAAACCTTCTGGCGGTCCTGGCCGTCCTGTCTCCGTCCCTGGCTGGTGCGGCGACATCGAGCGAAACCAAGGCGGTCGACGCCTTGTTCTCCCAATTCGGCAATACCACCCCCGGCTGCGCGGTAGCGGTGGAGCAGGGCGGCAAAAGAGTCCTCACCAAGGCTTATGGCATGGCCGATCTCGAACTTGGCGTGCCGATTACGCCGGACACGGTGTTCGAGGCCGGCTCGGTTTCCAAACAATTCACGGCCGCTTCGATCGCCATCCTGGCCAGCCGGGGCAGTCTGTCGCTCGATGATGAGGTGCATGAATATCTGCCGGAATTGCCCGATTTCGGCGCGCGGCTGACGGTGAAGCATCTCCTGAACCACACAAGCGGCCTGCGCGAATGGAGCGATATCGTCGAGCTGGAAGGCTGGCCACGCACCAGCCGCGCCATTTCCGAGGATTACGCGGCTCAGGTGATTTTTCGCCAGAAGGAGCTGAACTTCGCCCCCGGCAGCCAATATTCCTACAGCAATTCCAACTATGTGCTGCTGATGCTGATCGTCCAGCGGGTGAGCGGACAGAGCCTGGAAGCCTTCACCGAGGAGAAGCTGTTCCGCCCGCTCGGTCTGACGCATACCGGTTGGCGCGCCGATTTCACCCGCATGGTGCCGCGTCGCGCGCAAGCCTACAACAAGGCCGGGGATGGCAGCTGGCATCTCGACATGCCGTTCGAAAACGTCATCGGCCATGCCGGCCTGTTGACCACGGTCGGCGACCTGATGCGCTGGAACGAAGCGCTGACCAACCCGCCGGACTCATTCAAGGCTTGGGTACCGATGATGACGAAAAGCGACGCCATCGAGCCCGGAAGCCGGTCCGGCTACGCGCTCGGTTTGGCGATCGGGCCGATCAATGGCGACAAGGCGATCAGCCATACCGGCACGACCGCCGGCTATCACGCCTTTCTCGGGAGGTTTCCCGATCTCAAGCTTTCCATCGTGACACTCTGCAATTCCGCGACCGTGAACAACAGCCTGCAGGCGGCCGCTCTTGAGGCCATCTTCTCGCCCACCGCCAAGCCGGAGCCGATCCCGCCGCCGAAACAGGAGCCGCCCAGCGAATGGCATCCCTCCGGGGACGAGCTGGCCAAGCTGGCCGGGCATTTTCACAGCGATGAGGCGATGGTGACGCTGGACGCCAGACCGATCGCAGGCATCATGACGCTG
>Ga0213872_10000659_pt1 | contig 26166 bp, 22 predicted proteins | sample VelepicomBERX_R2_FD_160071 | JGI IMG/M metagenome (GOLD analysis project Ga0213872, IMG submission 160071) | Rhizosphere microbial communities from Vellozia epidendroides in rupestrian grasslands, the National Park of Serra do Cipo, Brazil - RX_R2 | ecosystem: Host-associated > Plants > Roots >...
AACAGCTTCTTAGGTGCGTTGAATTCCCTTTGGAGAATAATGTCATGTCAAATTTAGAGTCCGCACGAACAGCCATAGAAGCGGAACTATTACACGCAAAAGAAGGCTTTGCATTTTATCGGTCCCGTATCGAAGCACTGCAGAAAATGTTGTCGCAACTTGATAGCGTCAATGGAGCGCCTGTTGCCGGCCGGCGTGGCAGAAAGCCGGGAGCGCTGAAGCAGCGGCCGGTTGCAACCCAAAAGGCGAGAAGATTCGCCGGTAACGGCCACAAACTCCCGTTTACCGGAGGGAATTATTGGGCTGATTTGATTTCGGAAAAGCCGCAATCGGTTTCCGATATTTTGGGTGCTGCTGTTTCCAAGCTGGAATTTACGCCATCCGAAGAGCAGGTGAAAAAATTGGCAGGGCGCATGACGTTCGCCTTGAACGCCCTTGTCAAAACCAGGAAAATCCAGGATTCCGGGTCAGGACGCGAGAGACGGTTTTTCAGGAAGTAGACCAGGACCTAAGAGGGGTGCGCGGTGATGAAAGTCGCCGGCACCGTGGTTTTGAAAATAACGTGTTTCTGCGATGGCTAGAATGAGTTTGCGACGCTGGGTGTTGATTGGCTTGCTGTGCTGGCTGCCGATTCCGTCCTTGGCGCAGGTCGTTGAATGCATCGACGCCAACGGCAATAAATCCTATATGCAAACCTGCCCGGCGGGCACGGCCAGGCAGAGGGAGATTACGGTGCCTCCACCGGTTCAACGGACCACACCGGCCGAGCGTGCCAAGGAGTCCGCAGAGATAAAAAGTGAAGAAAAGGCTTATGAGCAACGCAGGCAAGAGCGTCTCAAGGAAGCAGCTGCGGAGGAAAAAAAAGAAAAGGATATGGCTCAGACGCGTCAAGCCTGCGTCGAAGCCAAGCGCAGATTGGAAGTGCTGAGCAGCGGCAGGGCAGCAGCGCGGGTCGACCCGGACTCCGGGCAGCATGTCGCGATGGACGACGACGCGCGCCTCGCCGAAATCAATAGCTTGCAGGCAAAGATTCAAGCCTGGGGCTCGGCTTGCCAGTAGGTTAGAACTCATTTCATAAATAGGGCCCCGTGCAAACGCGCTATTCGGGATGCCGCGCCAAGCGTGGCGCGCCGCACGTCGCGGCTAGTCCTTTTCCAGATGCACCATCCACGGTATGTCGAACTGGTCAATCAACATGCCGAATTTTGCTGCAAAGAACGTGGGTTGCAAGGGCATGGTAACTTGACCGTTGTCGGACAAGGCTTTGAAGATGCGCTCCGCTTCCGCGGCTGAGTCCGGGTTGACCGAGAGCGAAAAACCATGCGGCTCCTTGTTCGCCTTGCCGGGCATGCCGTCGGAAGCCATGATGTGGGTACCGTCGATGTCGAAAGTCGCGTGAATGATTTTGTTTTGCCAATCGGGCGGGGTTTCTGCACCGGAGGGCGAGTCCTTGAAGCGCATCATGAACAATGTCTTGGCGCCCAGATGTTTCTGGTAGTAGCTGAGCGCGGCTTCGCATTGTCCGCTGAAATGCAAGTACATTTGGATTTCCATGCTTGTCTCCGTTCGTTGTGACGTGTCCCGGGCCATCGGGCAGGCAGGGTGCATCATCATATAACGACAAGCGCACCGGCATTCATGCAGGCCGGTGTCAACGAGGGGAAAGCTCAGGCGGTGACGTTGAGCAAAGTCCCCGTGGTCGGCGCATCTTGCAGGTTTTGTGCAAGTACCTGGAGAAAGCTGGCAAGAGATGGGCGCGTGGCGCTGGCGCCTTGCGCAGAAAGCAGGCCTTGATAACTCTGCTCGAGGGCGCTCAAAGCTTCGTCGGTCGAGTCTTGCGGGGCGCCGCTTTCATTGCCGACTTGCTGGATCAGTGCCTGCAGTCGGCTTTCGATGGCATTGCTGCCGGCAAGCTGGCCATTGCTTAGACTCGAAGGGGACGCTGCCGAGCCCGCGCCAGGTCGGCCATCCTTTTTCGCGACGGCGGGAGAAGTCTTCGCGCCGGCCGTGACCGCCGGTTTTCCCGTTGCGCCGGGCTGCAATGCGCCGAACAAGTCCTGTGCGAAAGAATTGAAGGCCTGTTGCTGCGTGTTGGTTGGGGCCGCGCCCGTGGCGACGTTGGCTGCGGCAGGCGTGACACCGATCTGGAACAAGGTCTGGCTGATCGCCGAGGTAAATAAGCCGGTTTTGCTGCCGGCATTGGTCGGGGCGGTAATCCGGCTGCGATCAGCGTCGCCATCGCTTTCTATCGCGCCAACCGACTGGCCCGAATATTGAATGGTGGCGGCAACCTGATAGCTGCCGATCCCGTTGATAGACATATCCTATTTGCGCCGAAACAAATATTGGAATACCTCCCATCTAGTAACGGCCGGGATTGTGTTTTCTGAAGTATCTGCGACAATTTTTGAGGCAAAAATGCGAGGAATTTCTGCGTGCCAGACGGAAATGTTGCTAATTTTGAAATTTTTGTCTGCTTGTCGAAATTGCACGCATTGATCAACTGCGGGGCGGGCTAAGCTATTACATTTTGCAACAATAGGGCGGCTTACTCTATACTTGAGCCGATTTACAATACCGCGTTTGGCTTGGGACGGGTAGCAGCCTGATCCCTGTTTCATCTGGATTCTCGATGAAACGCATTTCCCTGACCGTTCTCTGACTGGATTTGGCAATCCGGAAGCGCGGGGTTGTCGCGACGCTGTTGTATGCGCGCTGTTGTATGCATTCTCATATTCTTATTGAAGGGGTTTCATGTTTTCTTCCGTCATTCGTTTGGGTACCGTTCTGGGTTGCGCGGCCGTGTTGGCTTCTTGCGGAGGAAGCAGCGGTCAGGCTCTGACGCAGCAATCGACGCCCGAAGGCTTGTTCACGGGAACCAACCAGATTGAAGTGGTGACGGGAACCACGCAAAATGCCAGCGGCGCGACGGTCCCCTCTTATACGCTGGAAAACCAGAGCTGGCTGGTATTCATGGAGGCGAACGGCTCCTACTATGCGTTTTATTCGCAACCGAATGCTGCGGCGCTCAACCCGTCGACCTTGGGCGGAGTCCAGCAGGGAACGATGACCTTTGGCGGCGGGGGCATGGCAGCGGCGAACGTGCTGGACATCAATTTCCAGCCTGGTTTGATGGTGCCGGGTGCGACCTCTGCGGCGAACTTCCCCAGCTTTAACGGTGCTTACAATACCGGCCTGAACATCGCCGGGACCTTCACCTATTCCAATATCGAGTACAGCGGCACTACCGCCAGTCCGAGCTGCCAGAACCTGACCAGTGCACCCACCGGCGCCTATACCGTATGCTATAACCTGCCGTATAACGCCGATTATCAGAAGACGCAAAATCTTTCCACTCTGGCCGGCTCTTACAAAGGAACGGTAGCGACTTCTGTAGGGCGGCAGGCGGCGACCTTCACGTTCAGCCCCGCCAGCGTACAGGCCAATGCCGGCAACCAGTTTGGCGTGGCGACCGTAAGCGGTACCGGCGCCGATGGATGTACTTACTCGGGTACGGTATCGCCGCTGTTCAAGGGCAACGGCTACAACTTGCTGCTCAATAGCGGCAATGCCCCCTGTGTACTGCCGAACACGCAGTTCAGCGGCTTGGTTTACCTCGATACCACTGATAACCCCAATCAACTCTATAGCTTCTCGCCGAACGCGGCGCATAGCGATGGCGTGATTTTCGTCGGCACCAGAATCTAAGGCAGCCCGGAACAAGTTCCTCGCGCATCGCGGCGCCCCACGTATCCCCGCTCTGGGCTCTCTGCGGCGAGGCAAAAGGCGGCCATCCGCGGGGTGGCCATCCGCCGTGCATCCGGTCAGGCCGTGAGTACTGGAGCATGGTCCGGCCATGAGATCGTGATGGCCTGCTGCGCGGTCAAAGCCCGTCAGCCAGCTTGCGTCGCGCGCGATCGTCTGTGCAAACAGAGTCGCGAACAAATTAACCATACCCTCGCCGGGGCCGATGTTCCGCGAGGCCCCGCTGTCCCCTGCATGCCCCTCGCGGGCTGCCGCAGCCTACCCTGCCTTGCGACCTGGCGCTTATTTACGATATGATCGCCTGATTAAATTGCCGTCGTGGGTAGGCGGACGCGTGCGACGATATTGCTGCCGTCGCCGTCAACCGAGCCATGGTAGAGCAATACATAAGAAGCCGAAAACGCGCTATCGTTCCAGCATATGACAGCAAGCTACGGTCGCCAAGCGTCCAGAAATATACGCAACATCCGTCGCAGCCTTGCGGCGCTTGCCTTCATATTCCCCGTTCTCTATATCGGCTTCGCGTCGAGTTTCATGATCCATGACTACCATACGATCGTGAACGAGGAGGCGGCCGGCGCGCGCAGCATGGCGGCCGCATTGAACGGACATGCCTCGCGCATCCTGGCCGAGGCCGATGGCGCATTGCAGGCCGTGGCTGAAGACGTGACGCGTGCCGGCCTCAGCATGTCTGGACGCGACAACGCGGCCCTGCATGCGATCCTGCTGCGCTATGCCAAAACACTACCGCAGGCGGTGACGATCAACATCATGACGCCACAGGGCATGTTGGCCGTCAGCAGCCACTACTACCCGGTCAAACCGGTCGACGTGCGCGACCGTTCCTACTTCCAGCAGCAGATGTCCACCGGCCATGGCGACCTCATGATAGGACGTCCATTCAGGGGACGCTTGAGCAACAAGTGGTCTTTCCCATTGTCCCGCCGTCTCGATAATGCCGACGGTTCCATGAAAATGTTGCTGGAAGTCGGAATTGATCTTGAGTATTTCGAAAGCTTCTATCGCTCGCTGGAAGTCGGGAAGGGCGGCAAGCTGTGGCTGGTTCACAAGGACGGCTCGGTCCTGATGGAAAATCCGGTGCCGGGCAATCTGGGCGATCTGAACGTGAGCGGCAGCGAATTGTTTCATCACCTCGACAAGGCGGCCGCCGGCAGCTATCAGGTCGAACATGCGTCAGGTGACGGCATTGCGCGCATTGTCGGCTTTGCCGTGTCGGACGCTTACCCCGTCGTATCGGCGGCCTCGTACGATCTGGATGCGGTATTGGCGCCCTGGCGCGAGCGGGTCCAGCAGACTGCCGTGATCGGTTTCGTGTCGATAGGATTGATGCTGGTCATGATGGCTGCGCTGTGGCGGCATTTGAATCAATTGACGGAAGCCCAGAGCAATCTGGAAAAGAAGAACGAATCGCTGATTCATGCCGAACGGCGTTTCCAGGAGCTGGTCGACGGCATCGACGGTGTGGTGTGGGAAGCCGAGCTGCCGGATTTGCGCTTCACCTACGTGAGTGCCAATGCTGCCCGCGTGACCGGGTATTCGGCCGCAGAATGGCTGGAAGACCCTTTCTTTTGGCAAGACAAACTGTCCGTCAGCCGCAATGCAGCGCTCGATGCCGAAAATTTCCTCAAGGAGGGGCAGAATGGGGGGCTGCAGCCGGTCGAGCACCGTATGCTGGCCCCTGGAGGCAACGAAATCTGGCTGCGCAGCAATGTCGCACTGACCAGGGAGTACGACGACAAGGCGCGCCTGCGCGGCGTCATGATCGACATTACGGCGCAAAAAGTGTCTGAAAAGCGCTTGTTCCAGCTTGCGCATTTCGATGCCTTGACCAACCTCCCCAATCGCCAGACCTTCTCCGAGAAGATCAAGCATGCCATCGCCATCGCCACGCGCCGGCGCACGCGGCTGGCCGTGATGTTTGTCGACATCGACCACTTCAAGACCATCAACGACAGCCTCGGACACGATATTGGCGACCTGGTGCTCAGGGTCGTGGCTGAGCGCATTTCCGAATGCCTGCGCGAAAGCGACACTGTGGCCCGCATCGGCGGCGACGAATTCGTAATACTGCTGGAAGAGGGTACCGAAGGCGTCGACGGATTCGACGTGGTGGCCGACAAACTGGCGCGCACGGTCGCCAAGCCCATTACCGTCGACGGCACCGATCTGTATGTCGCCCTGAGCATGGGTATTTGCACTTTCCCGCAGGACGGCGAGGACAGCGAAACGCTGTTGCGCAATGCCGATACGGCCATGTATCGCGCCAAGAGCTCGGGCCGCAATTGCTGGCGCTTCTTCGACGAATCGATGGCCCACATGGCGGCGCGCAAGCTTGAATTGGAAACCGCCTTGCGGCGCGCCGTCGAGCGCAACGAGTTGGAGCTGTATTACCAGCCGCAGCGCGCGCTCGACAGCGGCCGCATCGTCGGCGTCGAAGCGCTGCTGCGCTGGAATCGGCCGGGCTTGGGCATGGTGCCGCCGCTCGAATTTATCCCGATTGCAGAGGAAAGCGGCTTGATCGTCCCGATCGGCAATTGGGTGCTGCAGACGGCTTGCGCGCAAGGGGCGGCCTGGTTGCGCGAAAAGAAGCTGCATGTGCGCATTGCCGTCAACATCGCGGCGCGCCAGATTCACGGCAAGGATTTCGTCTCGCAGGTGGCGAACACGCTCACGGCTACCGGTCTTCCGGCCGAATTGCTGGAGCTGGAAATCACGGAAAGTTCCATCGTCGAGAATCTCGAAGAAACCGTGCGCAAGCTGCAGCAATTGAAAATGATGGGCATGACCGTTGCCATCGACGACTTCGGCACCGGTTATTCCTCGCTGTCGTATCTGAAGCAATTGCCTATCGACCGTCTCAAGATCGACCGTTCCTTCGTCAAGGATACCCCGGAAGACCGCGACGATTGCGCCATCGTCCGCACCATCATCGCCATGTCGGAATCGCTTGGCCTTGCGGTCATCGCCGAAGGGGTCGAGACCCAGGAACAGGTCGATTTTCTCAGTGCCGAAGGTTGCAGCGAAATCCAAGGCTATTTGATTTCCAAGCCCCTGCCGCCTGCCGAGCTGGAAAGCAAGCTCAAGTAACCATATCCATTCCTTTTTGCAGCATCATGTCATTGGCTTTACATCAGGTTTCCGTTCGCCACGCGCGCGCTGCATCGGCGGCAGCTTTGCTGGATATCGATCTTAAAATCGGACCGGGGGAACAGGTCGCCCTGATCGGCCCTTCCGGCGCCGGCAAGACTACCCTGTTGCACACCCTGGCCTGCTCGCACATGCCGCAAACGGGACACTACGAGATATTCGGCGCGGATCCCTGGGCATTGTCCAGCGCCGCACGCCATCTCTTGCGTAAGCGCCTGTTCCTGGCGCCGCAGACACCGCCTTTGCCGGCGCACCAGCGTGTCGTGACGGCGGTGCTGGCGGGGCGCCTGCCGCAATGGAGCCTGTGGCAAGCGCTGCGTTCGCTGATCAAGCCGGCCGATCCGCGGGCGGCCTTTGAAGCCTTGGCCCGTTTCGATCTGCAAGGCAAGCTCTACGAGCGCGTGGATCGCCTGTCGGGCGGCGAGCGCCAGCGCTGCGGTTTGGCGCGCCTGTTGATTTCGCGGGCCGAGCTCCTGCTTGTCGATGAACCTTTGTCGGCGCTGGACCCGACCCTGGCCAGGCTGACTCTGCAGACCTTGCTGCAGGAAGCCAGGGCGCGCTCAGCCACCCTGGTCTGCAGCCTGCACCAGGTCGAATTGGCGCGCGCGCATTTCCCGCGTTTGCTGGGCCTGCGTGACGGCCGTATCGTGTTCGACGCGCGCAGTGAAGAGGTGAGCGATGCCATGTTGGCCGAGTTGTACCGCAATGCGCGGCCTACGCCAGAACCGGAAGCGCTTCCGGCCGGCGCGCCCTTGGCCGGCGCCGGCTTGCATCTGTAATGACAACGCCGTCCGACAAACCTCCGGCCGACCCCGCATGGCACGGACGGCTTGCTGCCGGCTTGCTGGGCTTGGCGCTGCTATGGCCCTTGTTGCTCGGCAGCGAATTCAAACCCTGGACGCTGCTCGATGCGCAAAGCCTGGCTGCGGCCATGCGCTTCCTGGCCAGTTTTCTGCCGCCCGCTCATAGCACCGAATTCCTGCGGCAGGCGGCCGAGGCGACCTGGCAGACCGTCGCCATCGCCACTGCCGGCATGTCGCTGGCGCTGCTCGGCGCCATCCCCATGACCCTGCTCGCCACCACGCGCCTGTCCTTGAGCCGGGTCGGCACTAATCGCATGGGATGGGCGGCTGCGGTACTGCGGCAGCTCACACGCTGGAAGCTGGTGGTGCTGCGTTCCGTGCCGGAACTGGTGTGGGCGCTGCTGTTCGTGCGCATCTTCGGGCTGGGGCCGGCGGCCGGCGTGCTGGCCATTGCGTTGACCTATAGCGGTATGCTGGGCAAGGTGTATGCCGAAATACTGGAGTCGTCCGACGGCCACGCGACGGCGACCTTGATCGCCAACGGCAGCGGTCGGCTGGGTGCTTTCTTGTATGGCATGCTGCCGGAAGCGGCCGCCGAATTGGTGTCGTACACGATTTACCGCTGGGAGTGCGCCATCCGCGGATCGGTCGTCATGGGTTTTGTCGGCGCCGGCGGCCTGGGGCAGAGGATGGATGAATCGCTGAAGATGCTGGCCGGCGACGAGGTCTGCGCCATGCTGATCGTGTTCGTGCTGCTGGTGGCTGCCGCCGATTTCGTCAGCAAGATGCTGCGCGGGAGGTTGGCATGAACGGGCTGGCTACCTCCGCTGCCATGCCGCCGGCGCCGCGCCCGCCTTGGGCCATGCTGGCCTTGCTGCTTGCGCTGGCATCGCTGGTGCTGGCGAGTTTTCTGTCACTGTCGCTGGATTGGGAAGCGCTCTTTACGGCGGAAGCGATCGCGTCGGCGGCGGAATTCCTGCGCAGCTTTGCGCCCCCTGAGATGGCGCTGGAATTTCTGCGCCGGATAGCCGTCGGTATCGCGGAAACGCTATCGATTTCCGCCTTGGGCACAGGCATTGCGGCCTTGCTGGGAGGTATGCTGGCCTTGCCGGCTTCCGGGCGATTCGGTGTATTGCTGCGACTGGCTACGCGCATGTTGCTGAATGTGTTGCGCTCGGTTCCGGAGTTGGTGTGGGCGGCGATCTGGCTGATTGCTGCAGGCCTGGGGCCGTTTGCCGGCACCCTGGCGCTGGCTGCGCATACCACCGGCGTATTGGGCCGGCTGTTCGCAGACGCACTCGAAAATCTGCCGCCGCAGGCCGAAGCGACTCTGCGCATCAATGGCGCGGGCCCCATTGCTGCATTTTTCTATGCAACCTTGCCGCAAGCTGCGCCGCAAATGATTTCCTATGTGCTGTATCGGTGGGAAAACAATATCCGCGTCGCCACCATACTCGGCGTGGTCGGAGCGGGCGGCTTGGGGCAGATGTTGAAATACCACCTTTCCCTGTTCCAGATGCAGCAAGCAGCCAGCGTCATCATCGCCATGCTGCTGCTGGTCGCTCTGGTCGACGCAGCCAGCTTTTGGCTACGCAAAGCTCTAGCCTGATTGCAGGTACAATGCGCGGCGCCAGCCCGCTTCGCGCGACACCCAATTATCGTTAAGAATATGGCAACAAATAGCGACGCCACTCCTCAAAAATCCGGCTTGAAGACCCTTGCCGGCTTGTTCCCCTTCCTCTCGCCGTATAAGCGCCAGTTCGTGCTGGCGGGCATTGCCTTGTTGGTCGCCGCCGGCGCCACGCTGGCAGTGCCTTACGCGTTCCGGCAAATGATAGACCAGGGCTTTACCGCCGGCAGCAGCGCGCACATCAACCAGTACTTTCTGGCCCTGTTCGGCGTTGCCTGCATATTGGCAGTGTCGACAGCGGCGCGTTTCTATACCGTGTCCTGGCTCGGTGAGCGCGTCACGGCCGATATCCGGGCGGCAGTCTATGCTCACGTGGTGACGCAAAGCCCGCAATTCTTTGAAACCACGCAGACCGGCGAAGTGGTGTCGCGCCTGACCACCGATACCACGCTGATCCAGACCGTGGTCGGCACCAGCATTTCCATGGCATTGCGCAATGCCTTGCTGTTCCTCGGCGGCATGGGCATGATGTTTTTCACCAGTGTCAGGTTGTCGGCGCTGATTCTGGTGATGCTGCTGGCGGTGGTGATCCCCATCGTCTTGTTCGGCCGCCGGGTGCGCAAGCTGTCGCGCGATTCGCAAGACAAGATCGCCGATGCCTCGGCCATGGCCGGCGAGGTGCTGAATGCCATGCCTATCGTGCAAGCCTACACGCACGAAACCATAGAGTCGGAGCGTTTTGCCGTCTCGGTAGAACGCGCCTTTGCGACGGCCATGCAGCGCATCCGCGCGCGTGCCTTGTTGACCGTGATCGCCATCCTGCTGGTGTTCGGCGCCATTGTCTTCGTGCTCTGGCTCGGTGCGCAGTCCGTGGTGCAGGGTTCGATGACGGGGGGCGCGCTTGGCCAGTTCATTCTCTATGCTGCCCTGGTGGCCGGCTCCATCGGCGCCTTGTCGGAAGTGCTGGGCGACGCCCAGCGTGCGGCCGGCGCCACCGAGCGCCTGCTGGAATTGCTGGCCGCCTATTCGCCTATCCAGACTCCTGCGCAGCCACAGGCCTTGCCGGCGCGCGTGGCGGCCGGTGCCGCGCTTTCCCTGCATGAAGTGACGTTTCACTATCCCTCGCGCCCGCAAACCAATTCGCTGGCGCACCTGTCGCTCGACATCGCGCCGGGCCAGACTGTTGCCATCGTCGGCCCTTCCGGTGCCGGCAAGACCACACTGTTCCAGTTGCTGCTGCGCTTCTACGATCCACAGCAAGGTCAATTGCTGCTCGACGGCGTAGATATCAAGCAGCTGGCGCTGCACGACTTGCGCGACGCCATCGGCATCGTGCCGCAAGACACGGTAATCTTTTCGGCCGACGCCATGGAAAACATCCGCTACGGCCGCGCCGGCGCGACGGATGAGGAAGTGATCGCCGCCGCCAAGATGGCTGCCGCCCACGAATTCATCGCACGCCTGCCGGAAGGCTATCAATCCTTCCTCGGCGAGCGCGGCGTGCGCCTGTCAGGCGGCCAGCGCCAGCGCATCGCCATCGCTCGCGCCTTGCTCAAGAATCCGCCGTTGCTGCTGCTCGACGAGGCGGCCTCGGCACTAGATGCCGAGTCGGAGCGTCTGGTGCAAAGCGCGCTCGAAGCGGCCATGGTGGGCCGCACCACGCTGGTCATCGCGCACCGCCTGGCGACGGTGCAGAAGGCCGATCGCATCGTCGTCATGGAGCATGGGCACATCGTTGAAACCGGTACACACGCGTCGCTGGTGGAGCAGGGCGGCTTGTATGCGAGCCTGGCGGCGCTGCAATTCGGACTGCAAAACTAAGGCAACGCTGAACAAGTCCCTCGCGCGTCTCGCATCCCCGATTTGGGCGGTCTGCGGCGTTGCAATTCCTCGCCATAGCTATGCTATGACTGCGGTTTGCACCTTGCATCCCATCCCAAATCGGGGCGCGCGCCATCGCGGAGACTTATTCAGCGTCGCCTATGGCGTCGCCCAAACCCGTTAAAATGACGTCTCGATATAGTCGATAGGCGAACAGGAATACCCGTATGAAGCAATACCTCGACCTGGTCCGTACCTTACTGGACACTGGCAGCTGGCAAGACAACCGTACCGGCATCCGCACCATCAGCATTCCCGGCGCCATGATGCGTTTCGATTTGCAGAGGGACGGCTTTCCGGCAGTGACCACCAAGAAGCTGGCGTTCAAGTCTGTGGTCGGCGAACTGGTCGGTTTTTTGCGCGCCACGCGCAGCGCGGCGGACTTCCGTGCGCTCGGCTGCAAGGTGTGGGATCAGAATGCCAACGAAAACGAAGCTTGGCTGGCCAATCCTTATCGCTTGGGGGAAGACGACCTTGGTCCCGTATACGGCGTGCAATGGCGCGCCTGGCCTGGTTACAAGCTGCTCGATGTGTCCGCCAAGACGCAGATCGAAGACGCGCAAAAGCGCGGTTTCCGAGTCGTCTCGGCGGTGCAGGACGAGGGCAAGCAGAAGGTCTTGCTGTACAAGGCTATCGACCAGTTGCGCGAATGTCTCGACACCATCGTCAACAACCCCAGCAGCCGCCGCATCCTGTTCCACGGCTGGAATTGCGCCGATCTCGACGCCATCGCTCTGCCGGCCTGTCACTTGCTGTATCAGTTCCTGCCGAACGCGGCTACGCGTGAGATTTCGCTGTGCCTGTATATCCGCAGCAACGACATCGGCCTCGGCACGCCATTCAATCTGGCGGAGGGTGCTGCTTTGTTGCATCTTGTTGGGCGCCTGACCGGTTACAAACCACGCTGGTTCACCTACTTCATCGGCGACGCCCATATCTACGAGAACCATCTCGACATGCTCAACGAGCAGCTGAAGCGCGAGCCCTTGCCGGCGCCGCAACTCGTGCTGTCTGACCGTATTCCCGACTTTGCCCAGACCGGCAAGTACGAGCCGGAATGGCTGGAGAGGGTCGAGCCTTCCGACTTCTCGCTGCAAGGTTATGAGCATCACGCGCCTTTGACCGCGCCGATGGCAGTTTAATGGGACGCTTCACCATCATCGTCGCCACCGACGTCAAGGGTGGTATCGGTATCAACAACACGTTGCCCTGGCGCTTGCCGGAAGACTTGGCCTTCTTCAAGCGCACCACCACCGGCCATTCCATCGTCATGGGCCGCAAGACTTTCGATTCCATTGGCCGTGCCTTGCCGAACCGGCGCAATATCGTCATCACGCGCAATCCCGAATGGAAGCATGAGGGCGTGGAAGCGGTGGCTTCGCTGGACGCTGCCGCTGCGCTGATCGGCGACCAGGAAGCTTTCATTATCGGCGGCGCGCAAATCTATCGCGACGCCCTGACCCAGGCGCAGACTTTGCTGGTGACCGAGATAGCCCAAAGCTTCGAATGCGACGCCTTCTTTCCGCCGATCGACAAAGGCACATGGCAGGAAATCGCGCGCGAAGCGCATCGTTCGGAGTCGAATGGATTCGATTTCGCTTTTGTGACGTATCGACGCAGAAATACCTGAGGCTGGGAGAAAGGGAAAGGCGTGTGCTAGTTAGGCCGCCCTTGCGAACACCCCTCTCCCCGACCCTCTCCCACGAGTGGAGAGGGAGTCATAGTGAGGAGATCATTGATGGAAGAGGAATTCGAAGTGCCGAGTCCGCACGATCACGCCGTGGAACATGTGGCCGAGGAAGGCCACGGTGGCGACAGCTTCGCCGCGCGCATCGCCGTGATGACGGCAGTGCTGGCAACCTTGGGCGCGATGTTCGGCTACGAAGGCGGCGCCACGCAGAACGAGGCGGCGCTGCTGAAAAACGATGCCGCCATCACGGCTACCAAGGCGTCCGACCAGTGGAACTACTATCAAGCCAAGTCCAACAAGCTGACCGTGGCCGAGCTGGCGCAGGCATTGCCCGGCGTGGATCAGAACAAATACAAGGCCGACGCCGAGCGTTACAAGGGCGAACGCGAAGAGATCAAGAAGGAAGCCGAAAAACTGGAAGCCCAGGTTGAGGCACTCAACAAACAGTCGGAAGAGCGGATGCATCACCATCACAGTTGGGCACGTGCCACCACAGCCGAGCAGATTGCGATTTCCCTGGCGGCCATCGCGCTGCTGACGCGCAAGAAGTGGCTGCAATATGCCGCTTACGCGGTAGCCGCAACCGGGGCGGGGATAGGCCTGTTGGCATTTTTTGGGGGCTAAGTCCGCGGTTGAAATTGGTTGTCAAATCAATATCAAAATAATTGCACATTCTTGCGCCATATCTGCGAGAATGCGGGTCTGAAAAACGACGGCCGACCTAATATGGTTGGCCGTTTGTACTAGACTGCTCCTTACTGAATGGAGAAAGCATGAAATTCCGTTTCCCCATCGTCATCATCGATGAAGACTTCCGCTCTGAAAACACTTCGGGCCTCGGTATCCGCGCGCTGGCCGATGCGTTGGAACAGGAAGGCATGGAGGTGCTGGGCGTGACCAGCTACGGCGACCTGTCGCAGTTCGCCCAGCAGCAGTCGCGCGCCTCGGCCTTCATCCTGTCGATCGACGACGAGGAATTCGGCGAGGGCAGCGACGAGGAAACCGATTACGCGCTCAAATCGTTGCGCGCTTTTGTCGAGGAAATCCGCTACAAGAACGCCGATATCCCGATCTATCTGTACGGCGAAACGCGCACCTCGCGCCATATCCCGAACGACATCCTGCGTGAGCTGCACGGCTTCATCCACATGTTCGAGGACACGCCCGAATTCGTTGCGCGCCACATCATCCGCGAAGCCAAGTCCTATCTCGATGGGCTCTCACCGCCATTCTTCCGTGCGCTCGTGCATTACGCGCAGGACGGCTCCTACTCCTGGCACTGCCCGGGCCACTCGGGCGGCGTGGCTTTCCTGAAGTCGCCGATCGGCCAGATGTTCCACCAGTTCTTCGGCGAGAACATGTTGCGCGCCGACGTCTGCAACGCGGTCGAAGAACTCGGCCAGCTGCTCGACCATACCGGCCCGGTGGCCGCGTCCGAGCGCAACGCCGCGCGCATCTTCAATGCCGACCACTGCTATTTCGTCACCAACGGCACCTCTACTTCGAACAAGATGGTGTGGCATTCGACGGTGGCGCCCGGCGACATCGTCGTGGTCGACCGCAACTGCCACAAGTCCATCCTGCACTCGATCATCATGACCGGCGCGATCCCGGTATTCCTGCAGCCGACCCGTAACCATCTCGGCATCATCGGCCCTATCCCGCTCGATGAATTCAAGATGGACAACATCCGCAAGAAGATCGAGGCCAACCCGTTCGCGCGCGAAGCGAAAGACAAGAAGCCGCGCATACTGACGATTACGCAATCAACCTACGACGGCGTGCTGTACAACGTCGAAACGCTGAAGAACATGCTGGACGGCGAGATCGAGACCTTGCACTTCGACGAAGCCTGGCTGCCGCACGCGACCTTCCACGACTTCTACAAGGACATGCACGCGATCGGCAAGGACAGACCGCGCCCGAAGAAGTCGATGATCTTCTCGACGCAATCGACGCACAAGCTGCTGGCCGGCCTGTCGCAGGCTTCGCAAATCCTGGTGCGCGAATCGGAAACGACCCAGCTCGATAAGGATGCATTCAACGAAGCCTACCTGATGCACACCTCGACTTCGCCGCAATACTCGATCATCGCGTCGTGCGACGTCGCGGCCGCGATGATGGAAGCGCCGGGCGGCACGGCGCTGGTGGAAGAGAGCATACTCGAAGCGCTTGACTTCCGCCGCGCCATGCGCAAGGTCGACCAGGAATGGGGCAAGGACTGGTGGTTCCAGGTCTGGGGGCCGGAGCATTTGGCTGAAGACGGCATCGGTTCGCCGGAAGACTGGCTGATCCGCGCAGAAGACGACTGGCACGGCTTCGGTAAGTTGGCGCCCGGCTTCAACATGCTCGACCCGATCAAGGCCACCATCGTCAACCCAGGCCTGTCGCTGGACGGCAAGTTCGGCGACACCGGCATCCCGGCTTCCATCGTCACCAAGTACCTGGCCGAGCACGGCGTCATCGTCGAGAAGTGCGGCCTGTACTCGTTCTTCATCATGTTCACCATCGGCATCACCAAGGGCCGCTGGAACACGCTCTTGACCGCCTTGCAGCAATTCAAGGACGATTACGACAAGAATCAGCCGCTATGGCGCATCCTGCCGGAATTTGCTGCCCGCAACCCGGTCTACGAGCGTATCGGCCTGCGCGACCTGTGCCATCAGATCCACGACTTCTACAAGACGCACGACATCGCGCGCCTGACTACGGAGATGTATCTGTCCGACATGCAGCCGGCCATGAAGCCGTCGGACGCCTTCGCCAAGATGGCGCACCGCGAGATCGAGCGCGTTGCCATCGACGACCTTGAAGGCCGTGTGACCTCCATACTGCTGACGCCTTACCCGCCCGGTATTCCGCTGCTGATTCCGGGCGAGCGTTTCAACAAGACCATCGTCGACTATCTGAAGTTCGCGCGCGACTTCAACGAGAAGTTCCCCGGCTTCGAAACCGACGTGCACGGCCTGGTGAAGGGCGAAGTCAAAGGCAAGCGCGGTTATTTCGTCGACTGCGTAAAGTAAGGCAAACGACAACGGTGCGAGCGTGGCCGCACCGGCCGCTTACGCTGACGTGTGAACCTCGGCGGCAATCTCCCGCAGCGCCTGCTCGAATGCCTCGACGGGCTGGCCGCCCTGGATCAGGTGCCTGTCGTTGATGATGACAGCCGGTACGGCATGAATGCCGTTGCCCTGGTAGAAAATCTCTTGCGCACGCACTTCCTTGGTGAACTCATTGTTCGCCAGGATTTGCGCTGCGCGTTGCGCATCCAGCCCAACCTCGGCAGCCGTGGCGGTCAGCACCGCATGATCGGCAGGATTCTTGCCGTCGGTGAAGTAAGCCTTGAATAGCGCCTTTTTCAGCGCCAACTGCTTCCCTTCCAGCCCGGCCCAGTGCAGCAGGCGATGGGCATCGAAGGTGTTGTAGATGCGCGCGCGCTGATCCATGTTGAAGGTGAAACCGAGATCGGCCCCGCGCACCCGTATCATTTCGCGGCTCTGTGCAAACTGCTCCGGCGAGCCGCCGTACTTCTGAACCAGATGCTCGGTAATATCCTGCCCCTCGGGCGGCATCTTGGGATTCAGCTCGAAGGGCTGGAAGTGCAGATCGAGCGTGACTTCATCCTTCAGATTTGAAGCCGCCCGCAGCAAACTGTGCAGGCCGATGACGCACCACGGGCAAGAGACATCGGAGACAAAATCAATCTTCAGTCGCTGGTTCACAGCAGGTACCTATTCAGACAAGTGTTATCCGAATAATAACACTTGCCTGTCAAGGAGGTGAGTATCGGTCTAAATTCGAACTCGTCTATTGGTCCTGCCTCCTCAACTTCCTCAGCTTTGCGGCGAGCGAGACTTGCCCAAGTGGCCGACCAGGTAAATGATGCCGCAGACCAACAATACCGGGACAACCAAGGGTAGGAAGATGTGAAACAGGATCGCCAGGGGAATGAAGACCACCAGCCCGACCAGGAACAGCGCAAGGAAGCCGGAACCGGCGACCAGGCCGAATACAACGAGGCCGACAATTCCCAGAACCAGCAAGACAGGCAGCGCGACAACTGCGGCGCAGGCTATCAGACAGATGACGACAACGGCGACAAGCAGCTCGATCATTTTATTTTCCTCCAGTGAACGACCCGGCTGAAAGGCGGGCTTCGTATGGGCTCACTATAGGATTGCCGCGCGCCAGCCGACAGCGGTTTGCGACAGAATGCGTAATTGTCGGGTTGGGCTGCCGCTTTTATGTTGTCGACGGCAAAGTCTTTCCGTCAAGTCTTGGGCAAGGTCACGCCATGCTGCCCCTGATACTTGCCGCCGCGGTCTTTATAGGAGGTTTCGCATACTTCGTCGCTCTCGAAAAACAGCACTTGCGCACAGCCTTCGCCGGCGTAGATCTTGGCGGGCAGCGGGGTGGTATTCGAGAATTCCAGCGTGACGTAACCTTCCCACTCCGGTTCGAAGGGCGTGACGTTGACGATGATGCCGCAGCGCGCATAGGTCGATTTGCCGAGGCAGATGGTCAACACATTGCGCGGGATGCGGAAGTACTCCATGGTGCGCGCCAGCGCGAAGGAGTTGGGCGGAATGATGCAGACGTCACCCTGGAAATCGACGAAGGATTTCTCATCGAAGTTCTTGGGGTCGACGATGGTCGAATTGATGTTCGTGAAAATCTTGAATTCGTTGGCGCAGCGGATATCGTAGCCGTAGGACGAGGTGCCGTAGGAGACGATCTTATGGCCGTTGGCCTGGCGTACCTGCCCCGGCTCGAACGGCTCTATCATGCCCTGCTGTTCCGCCATGCGGCGTATCCATTTGTCGGATTTGATGCTCATTGTGGTCCTTGCGTATGGGATGGCAACAGTGGTGGCGCGGGTGGGCAAACGATTGCCAACCGCCGTCGTCCCCGCGCAGGCGGGGACCCAGGTTGGTTTTCCGGGATCTGTCAAAGCTGCCTGGGTTCCCGCCTGCGCGGGAACGACGGAGGAAGAACGGCGGAGTGCAAAGATCCGTACCCACGTTCATCTGTCGTTTTTCGCGATTTTACGTGAAAAACCGGCCCCAAACCGTTGGGTTTTGCGCGAAAACAGCAAAAGGAAACGATTTTGCAAACTTACGTGCCGCAGGCCGGCTCGCCGGCCATCATCTGCAACCGAGCCTTCGCGTGCTCGACTTTGACCTCGTCCGGCAGCCACACGCCGTTCTTGACGGCCGTAATCTCGGCCAGGATGGAAATCGCGATCTCGGCCGGCGTTTTGCTGGCGATATAGACGCCGATGGGGCCGTGCAAGCGAGCGAGTTCAAGCTCGCTCAGGTCGAACTCCTTCAGCCGCTCGCGGCGCTTGGCGTTGTTGCTGCGCGAGCCAATGGCGCCGACGTAGAAGGCGCGCGACTTCAGTGCCTCCATCAGCGCCAGGTCGTCGAGCTTGGGGTCATGGGTCAAGGCCACCACGGCGCTGCGGCTGTCGAGATGCATAGCGACGACTACGTCGTCCGGCATGTCGTGCACGAGTTCGCTGCCGGGCACGTCCCAGGCGTCGCGGTATTCCTCGCGCGGGTCGCATACGGTCACGCGGTAATCCATGCCAATAGCGATCTGCGCCAGAAAGCGCGACAGCTGTCCGGCGCCGATAATCAGCAAACGCCAGCGCGGCCCGTGGATAGTGGTCATGGCGTTTTCCGACACCTGCAGCTGCATGCCGGGCAGGGCGTCGCCGAGGCTGACCGCGCCGCTCTTCAGATCGAGACGGCGCGCAACCAGTTCATGCCGATCCAGCCGTTCCAGCAATTCGCCGACCTTGCTGTGCGCGGACAACGGCTCGATGGCAAGCTGGATGGTGCCGCCGCACGGCAGGCCGAAACGGTGAGCCTGGTCGGCCGTGATGCCGTAGGTAACGATTTCCGGGAGGGCGCGCACGATGCCGGCCTTGTGGACCTGGTCGATCAAATCATCTTCGATGCAGCCACCCGACACCGATCCCACCACGCGGCCATTCTCGCAGATCGCCAGAGTCGCGCCTTCGGGACGCGGACTCGATCCCCAAGTCTTGATGACGGTCACGAGCTGGCAGCGCAAGCCGGCCGCCAGCCATTGCTCGCAGGCTTTGAGGACTTCGAGGTCTATGCTGTCCATGGGCTTTCCGCGCAAAAACGATCGGCCCGGGGAAGGGCCGTTAAGGCTACGCTGAATAGGTTTCGTGACGCTGCGCGCGTCGGTTCGGGATGGATTGCAAGGCGCAAACCACAGCCATAGCGGAACTATGGCGAGGATTTGCAACGCCGCAAGCCGCCTGAAGCGGCGATGCGCAGTGCACGAAATTTATTCAGCGTAGCCTTCAAACGCATACTATGCCATGTTCTTGGGCTCGGCGCAGAACGAACCTCCCTCTCTCCGGCCGATCGAAGAGAGGGGCGGAAAGTACATCAAGCCTGCATGATGTTGGCCTTGCTGAGCGGCAGCTTGCGCACGCGCTTGCCGGTCGCGGCAAACACCGCATTGGCAAGTGCCGGACCAATCAGCGCGGTGGCGGGCTCGCCTATGCCGCCGGGCTTCTCCGTGCTTTGCACCAGGATCACTTCGATCTTCGGTGTCTGGTACATGCGCATGATGGGATAGGTGTTGAAGTTCTCCTGTTGCACACGGCCGTTTTCCAGCGTGATGTCGCCGAACAGCGAGGACGACATGCCGAACACCAGACCCGATTGGATTTGCGCCTCGACCGTATCGGGGTTCACCATGTGTCCGGGGTCGACTGCCGCGACCACGCGGTGCACCTGGATTTCGCCATCCTTCATCGAAATTTCCGCCACCTGAGCCATGAAGGTGTCGTAACCCTCCATCAAGGCGACGCCGCGATAGTGGCCGGCTGGCAGCGGCTTGCCCCACCCGGCTTTTTCCGCGGCCAGCTTGAGCACGTTGCGCATGCGCGGCTGCTTGTCCAGCAAGTCGTAGCGGAACTGGTAGGGGTCCTTGCCCGCGGCGGCCGCGAGTTCGTCGATGAAGCTCTCGTTGGCGAAGGCGTTGAGCGCATGACTGACAGAACGCCAGTAGCCCACGCGCAATCCGGCATCGTGGATGAGCAGATCCTGGCGCATGTTCGGAATATCGTAAGGAACCACCGAGGCTTCCGACATGAAGGGGTCGACCGTATCCTTCGGCAGATTGAATGCGCGCTGCGTGATCGACTGCGAGGTCAACTGGAAAGTCAGGTAGACCGGCTTGCCGGCGGCGTCGAGGCCGCCTTCCATGCGGTGCAGCGCCATCGGCCGATAGAAGTCGTGCGTCATATCATCTTCGCGCGTCCACAGCAGTTTGACCGGCTTACCTACGGCTTTCGAAATTTGCGCAGCCTGCACGATGAAATCGAGTTCCAGCCGCCGGCCGAAGCCACCGCCCAGGAATGTGGTTTTCAGTGTGATGTCTTCCGGTTTGAGAGCGAGCGCCGCAGCCACCGCGCCTTGTGCGCCCTGCTGGAACTGGGTCGGGCCGATCAGCAGGATTTTGCCGTCGCGGTAATCGGCGGTGAAGTTCATCGGTTCCAGCGTGGCATGCGCCAGAAGTTGCGACTGATATTCGGCTCTCAGGGCTTTGGCGGCGCCAGGCGTGACGGCAGCGACGTCGCCGCTGGTCTTGATGTTGAGAACTTTTTCGTGGGCGACGGCGTTGCGGATGTCCTCCATCATGCTGGCGTTGCTCAATTTTGCAACAGGACCGTCGTCCCATTGAACAGCCAGCGCATCGCGCGCCTTCTTTGCGCGCCAGAAACTGTTTGCGACCACGGCTACGCCGTCGGGAATCTGCACAACGTCGAGCACGCCGGGCATGGCGCGCGCCTTGGCGTCGTCAACATGTGTGGCCTTGCCGCCGATTACCGGGCATTGGAGCAGCGAGGCGTACACCATGCCCGGCAGCTTGACGTCGATGCCGTATTCGGCCTTGCCGTTGACCTTGCGCGGCGTGTCGAGCCGCTTGGTGGCCTTGCCGACCACTGCGAACTCCTTCGGGTCCTTCAAGCTCACCTCTTTCGGCGGCGGTAGCTTGGACGCTGCTTCGGCCAGCTCGCCATAGCTGGCTTTTTTGCCGGCGGGGCCGTGCACCCAGCCGTTGTCGGCGTGGCAGGCCGCGGCGTCGACGCCCCATTTGTTGGCTGCCGCTGTGATCAGCATGGTACGCACCTGCGCGCCGCCGACGCGCAGCTTTTCCCAGCCGTCGCGCACCGAAGTCGAGCCGCCGGTGATCTGGGCGCCAAGCAAAGCGTTGACGTACACGGCGTTGGGCGGCGCGATTTCCACCTTGACCTTGCTCAGGTCGACGTGCAGCTCTTCCGCAATCAACATGGGCATCGAAGTATAAACTCCCTGACCCATCTCGGAACGCGCCGAGATCAGCGTAATGCTGTTGTCGTCGCCGATGTGTACCCAGGCATTGGGCGTATAGATGGTGCCGGCCGCAAGCGCGTCGCCGGTCAGGCCGGGCACGAACATGCCCAGCATCAGGCCGCTGCCTGCAGTGGCCGAAGTCTTGAGAAAGTCTCGACGAGAGATGCTCATGGCTCCTCCTACGATGTCTTGCGCATTTCGGCGGCCGCATCCTTGATGGCGGCGCGAATGCGGTTATAGGTGCCGCAGCGGCACAGGTTGCCGCTCATGGCGGCATCGATGTCGGCGTCCGACGGATTCTTATTGGTCGCCAGCAGGGCGGCGGCGCTCATCAATTGGCCGGACTGGCAGTAGCCGCATTGCGGGACGTCATGCGAGATCCACGCTTTTTGCAGCGGGTGCGTGTTGTCGGCGGACAGAGACTCGATGGTGGCTACTTTCTTGCCGGCCACGCTTGAAACCGGCGTCTGGCAGGAACGGATGGCCGCGCCGTCCAGATGTACCGTGCACGCGCCGCATAGCTGCATGCCGCAACCGAACTTGGTGCCGGTCAAGCCGATTTCGTCGCGGATCACCCACAACAGCGGGGTATCCGGCTCGGCATTCACGCTCACCTTCTTGCCGTTCAGAATGAAACTGGTCGACATTGTGTGCTCCTCCTTTGTGGTGGGCCGCTTGCGCCGGCGCGCAGTGGGTGGCCGTTGTGCCAAATTGGAACAGTTGGCGCCGTATCGGCAGGCCAAGTGAATGAAGGCGCAAGAGCCGTGCCAAGCTCGAAAACCGGGTTGGTGCTATGCTTTTTGGCGATGATGTATTTACGTGAATGATTTGATTGGATCGAATGAGGATTCAATCGAACCCACATCGAGACCGAGGGATGAATCGGCGCGACGAGATTGAGAGCAACTGGCAACTGCTATCCATGCGCCCCGGGCGGCCGGACGCGGGGAAGCCGATGCTTGCCCGCGCGACTTCGCTGTTGCGCAGCCTCGACACCGGCGACAGCCGCATGGCGCAGGCCATCGACAAGGTCGGCAAAGTGTTGGGACACGATATTCCTATCCTGATCTTTGGCGAGACCGGAACGGGAAAAGAGTGGTTTGCGCGAGCCATACACCATGATTCGCCGCGCCGCGACGGCCAGTTCGTTGCGATCAACTGCGCATCGATCCCCGATACCTTGATCGAATCGGAGCTGTTCGGCTACGAGGATGGCGCCTTCACCGGCGCTCGCCGGAAGGGCAAACCCGGCAAGTTGCTGCAGGCCGATGGCGGCACGCTGTTCCTGGACGAGATCGGCGACATGCCCTTGCATCTGCAGGCACGTCTGTTGCGCGTGCTGCAGGATCGGGTAGTCACGCCGCTTGGCGGACTCAAGGCCGTGCCGGTCGACATTGCCATTATCTGCGCCACCAACCGCAATCTGCGCGAGATGATTGCCGCCGGCGGCTTTCGTGACGACCTGTATTATCGGCTCAATGGCATGCTCATCAAGCTGCCCGCCTTGCGCGAGCGCAGCGACCTCGAAGCGGTTGTCGCGAGAATTCTGGCAGCGGAGTCTCCAAGCCATCCGGTCGACGTGAGTGCCGACGTCATGCGCTTGTTCAAGCAATACCGCTGGCCGGGCAATTTTCGCCAACTGACCAACCTACTGCGCACGGCGCTCGTCTTGGCAGGCAAGGAGCGCGCGATTCGCGTTGAACACCTGCCGGACGATTTCATGGACGACATCGTGCCGACCGACGAAAGCAGGCTGCTCGCCAGGATCGACCAACTGACGGCGGGACGCAAGCTTGACGAATTGAACACCACCGTGATTCGCGAGACGCTGCAATACCACCAGGGTAATGTCTCGGCGACAGCGCGGGCGCTTGGCGTGTCGCGCAATACGATCTATCGCAAGATTCAATGACGCACTAAATCAGATTCGAGCGCGAGGTGCACTGATGGGTGTCAAGGTAAAAATTTCCATACGGAAATAAATGAGCGATATCCCCAAAAGAGTGCAAATATTAAATTCTGTTTATGTATGACGCCGATTTGCAACAATGGGCAATTGGTATTACTCCAAAGCATAATATTTACTTGCGGCTGAGAAAGCGAATTGTTACATTGCCGACCACGGAGGAAGGCATGCCATCTCAAACAAAATAATGGCGGAATATGGTTGATTCGATTCCCAGCGACCGCGTTCCGCAGCCGAAATTCATCGTGCAGCAGCAGGATGGCATTTATCTGGCTCTCAATGAGCTCGATACTCCGACCGATTTTCTGATTTTCATCGATCGCGTATTTACTTCCGGCCTGCGTTTCAGCGATCTCGATTATGTGGTGCTGCAGCGCCACATCTACGATCTGACGGCGGACGAGTTGGGCAAGCAGGTCCAAGCGCTGAAAGTCGCCGGCAAATCGGGCTTGGTGAAACTCGCGAGCAGCATCATTGAGTTTCCCGCCGATCGCCAGCGTCACTATCGCGCTCCCAAAGTGGCCGGCGGGGACGAGTACGCCGAGTACATCTTCGAGCCTGTCTTCATCGAGCATGAAGCGGAGGAAGAAGGCGCCGAACCCGAGCTGGAACGCATCCAGCTCGACATGGATGAATTCGTCGCCGCCATGTGGCTCAAGAACGTGCGTTTCGGCATCGAAACGAACGTTGTCAGGCCCCTGTTGAGAGTGGATGGCACAGAGCGCGTGACCATTGCCCGCAAGCGCGAGCCGACGCCGGGGCAAGATGCTACTGTGGTGGAGTTGTTGAACACACTGCGTCGCAGCAACGCACCGAAACTGCTGGCCGACGGCCGTGTCGACCTGCACCAATTCGAGAACCGTTTTCCGCAGGTGGAAAAGGGTACGCGCCTGATGCAAAAGATCCCGCGCGTGATGGGGAAATCGGGGTGGAACGTCGCCGGTAACGAACTCGAGCCGGAGGCCCCGCTGGACCTTGACCTGGATAGGCTGTCCGGCCTGGGCACCAAGGTTCACCGTACCGGGGAGGGCGAATTCCTGATAGCCGAGGCGGGCGGTTTTCTCAAGATCGATACGGCGACGCAATCGATTTCGATCACTGACAAGATCATCAACACCGAAGGCGTCAGCGTGCGCACCACCGGCAACCTGGCGTTGACCGGCGACGAGTACGAAGAGCATGGCGTGGTGCAGGAGCGAGCCAATATCGAGGGGCGCAACATGACCTTCATGGCCGACGTGCACGGCAACATCACATCGCAGGGCGGCCGCGTGGTGCTGAAAAAGAATCTGGTGGCTGGTTCGGTCAAGAGCCCGAATGGGGAGATCGCGATTCAAGGCAAGGCTTCGCAGGCGACCATCGAAGCCGTGGACGGCGACATCAATCTCAAGTACGCAGAGAACTGCCTCATTATCGGTGCGCGCGTGACCATCGAGCAGGCCATTTTCTGCGACGTCGTCGCCCGCGACCTGACTATCGGCATCGTCGAGGGCTGCGCGCTGGCGGCGCAAAAGGTCCAGCTTGGTACCTGCGGCGTGCGGCGCGACGTGGAAACGGCAATCTCCATGCTGGTGCCCGATATGTCCACGTTTTCGGCGCAGATCGATAGCATGCAACGCCAGCAGGAAGAAGCATCCACGTCGAGCAAGCAGAAGCGCGAGGAAGCCGACGCCATCAAGTCGCAGGCTGAGGTCAAGACCTACTTACTCTTGAACGGCAAGATCGCCTCGAAAGAACTGGTGATGACGGCCGAACAAAGCGCGAATTTCCAGAAACTGGTCACGCGCGTGACTCCGACCTTGAAGCGTTTGAAGACCCTGACCGACGAGATGCGCGCCAGCAGCGCCAATAGCGACGCCATCATCAAAAAGATTCAGGATGCCAGGCGCGAAGCGGCGCGCGTTTCTGCCGGCATAGCCTGCAACATCGATGCCATTGCCGGCGACACGGTGGTGCGCACCCTGACGCAGCCGCCGGCCCAGGCGGGATTGGAGCAATTGGCGCCGCGCGAACTGCGTAGTCGCCTGCGTGAGGCCAGCCTCGACAGCAAGATCTTGTTCAGCGGCGCCAGCGGCAAGTTTTCATGGCATCTGGTACGGCCCGACGAAGTGCCCGAGGCGGAGTAGCAGCACGCCGACCCGGATTCACCGGTTTTCCGTTGAGATAATTTGCGTTAGTATTTGTCGTTTCGTTCGAAACGGCTGGAACGCTTACACGGAGACCTTGCAGTGGATAGTCAAACTTCGCCAACCTCGCAGTATGGTGCCGTCGCGCAGATTTTTCATTGGCTTATCGCCATCGTCGTGCTGATTGCCTTCATCTATGGCCCAGGCGGATCCGAACACCGCATCTACCTGCCGGCGCGCGACTTCGATCGGCAGCTTCATGAAACGCTGGGCGTCTGCGTATTCACTTTGGCCATGCTGCGGTTGCTGTGGCGTCTGACCCATAGGCCACCTGAGACGCAGGGGCCGGGCTGGATGCGGCGCGCCGCGAAAATCGCCCACGGCCTTTTGTATTCCTTGCTGTTCCTGCTGCCGATCACGGCAATTTCCGGCGCCTGGCTTGAAGGGCATCCGCTGACGCTGCTCGCTGGCGTGCAGGTTGCGGCGCCGTTCGGAATTTCTCCCGACAGCCATGACCTTGGTGCACAGATTGCGGAAGTCCATTCGTGGCTCGGTGACGTCATTATGTGGCTTGCCGGAGCGCATGCACTTGCGGCGATTTATCATCACCTTATGCTGAAGGATGGCGTGCTCAATTCGATGCTGCCTTCCCGGCTGCAGCTGCGCTCGCCGAAATAGCTGGCGGTGCGTCCGCGCGGCGAACCGGCTGGAGCGATTGTCCGGAAAGAAGAGGTTGATGTATGCAATTCATGCGTA
>Ga0213872_10000660_pt1 | contig 26162 bp, 23 predicted proteins | sample VelepicomBERX_R2_FD_160071 | JGI IMG/M metagenome (GOLD analysis project Ga0213872, IMG submission 160071) | Rhizosphere microbial communities from Vellozia epidendroides in rupestrian grasslands, the National Park of Serra do Cipo, Brazil - RX_R2 | ecosystem: Host-associated > Plants > Roots >...
GGAAATCGAGCAGAAGGCCGACCTGGTCATCCTGGCCGCCTTCCATCTGCACAATGTCCGCCTGATGTTCAGCTCCGGCATCGGCAAGCCCTATGATCCCGACACAGGCGAGGGGGTGGTGGGGCGCAATTTCTGCTATCAGCTGATCGACAGCCTCGATCTGTTCTTCGACCGCGACACCCATATCAACCAGTTCATGGGAGCCGGCGGCGCCGGCCAGGCCATCGAGGAATTCAATGCCGATAATTTCGACCATGGGCCTTTGAACTTCATCGGCGGCGGGGTGATCTGGGGCCGCCAGACCGGCAACGGGCCGGTGCGCGGCATTCCGCTGCCCTCCGGCACGCCGGCCTGGGGCGGCGCCTGGAAAAAGGCCGTGCGTGACAATTACCTGCATACCGGGCGCATCGAGGCGCAGCTTTCCAACATGGCCTATCGCGGCTGCTATCTCGATCTCGACCCGACCTATAGAGACGCCTATGGCTCGCCGCTGCTGCGCATGACCCTCAACTGGCAGGACAATGATCTCAGACTGTCGGAATATGTCGGCGGCAAGCTTGCGGAGATCGGCCGCGCCATGGGGGCGAAATCCTTGTCGGGCCGGATCTTGAAGCGCGGCGCCCTGTGGGACAGCAGGGTCTATCAGAGCACTCATATCAATGGCGGCACGGCGATGGGAACGGATCCCAAGACCAGCGTGCTGAACAACTATCTGCAGAGCTGGGACGTGCCCAATCTGTTCGTGCTGGGCGCCAATGTGTTCGCCCACGGCATCGGCTACAACCCCACCGGCCTGGTGGGCGCGCTGGCCTATTGGGCGGCCGCCAAGATCCGCTCGACCTATCTCAGGAATCCCGGCCCGATGGCGCATAAATGACGGCCGTGGCGAGGATCATAGCTCTTGTGCTGGTCCTGGTGGTCGCGGCCGGACTGTTCGGCATCTACCGGATCGCCTCTTCCGTCCCGGACCCCGCGATCCCTCCCGAGACCGAGGCCCGCAAAGGCGATCCCGAGCGCGGCCGCATCATCGCCCTGGAGGGTGATTGCGCGGGCTGCCACAGCGCGCCGGGCGAGGAAAAGCTGGCCGGCGGCATCGCATTCTCCACCCCGGTCGGCACCCTCTATTCTTCCAACATCACCCCCGATTCCGAGACCGGCATCGGCCAATATAGTTTCGCCGATTTCGTCCGGCTGATGCGCCTCGGCGTCACCCCGTCCGGCAAGCGGCTCTATCCGGCCATGCCCTATACCGCCTATGCCAAGGTCAGGCTGTTCGACCTGCAGGATCTGTTCGCCTATTTGCGGACGGTCGCCCCGATCAACCGCCCCAACCGCCGCCCCGATATTTCCTGGCCGCTGTCGATGCGCTGGCCTTTGGCCTTGTGGAATCTGGCCTTCCACAAGGCCGAACCTTTTCAGGAGGAGGCCGCGCGTGACGCCGAATGGAACCGCGGCGCCTATCTGGTGCAGGGTCTGGCCCATTGCGGCACTTGCCACACGCCGCGCAATTACGCCTTCGCCGAAAAGGGTCTCGACGACAGCGCGCCGTTTTTCCTGTCGGGCGCCTCGTTCGACGGGCGTTCGCCGATCAATCTCAGAAGCAATGAGGGGGACGGGCTCGGACGCTGGAGCAAGGAAGATATCGTCCAGCTGCTGAAAACCGGCCGCAACCGCCATTCCTCCGTCAGCGGCACGATGGTCCAGGTGGTGGAACTTTCCACTCAATATCTCGACGACAAGGATCTTGGCGCCATCGCCTCCTATCTCAAGAGCCTGTCGCCAAGCCTTGGCGAGCATTCCGCCTTCACCCCCGATCCAGGCACCCTGAAAACCTATCTCGACGGCACCGAGAACGATCCGGGCGGTCGGGTGTTCATGGATTCCTGCTCCGCTTGCCATCGCCTGGGCGGGCAGGGAGCCGGCACCGCCTTTCCCGGACTGGCCGGCAACCCGATGGTCCTGAGCCGGGACCCGGCTTCCCTGATCGAAGTGATACTGGCGGGCTCGCGCCTGCCCTCGACGGCCCAGGCGCCGTCCAATCTGGCGATGCCGGGTTTCGCCTGGCGCTATGACGACACCGAGGTGGCGGCGCTCGCCAGTTTCCTGCGTGCGTCCTGGGGCAATCAGGCGCCGCCAGTGACGCCGGGACAAGTGAACGATGTCAGAGCGCGGTTAAATTTGCGTTGAACATGGAACGCAATTCCTCTTTGTGTCCCGTTGGCTTATAATGGAATTTGAAAGTTCTGCGAGAAGCATGGTCGAATCGAAAGTACTGGTGAAATGGAAAACCAAGCCGCCATCGGCGCAGTCGCCGTTTTGCTTCTGTTCATTTTTCTCGGTATCCTTCTGGCCCGGGCAAATGTGATCGGCGGCGCCATCACGAAATCTTTGGGGGCCGCCCTGCGGACCCGCACCGCGCTGGTCACCGCGCTCGTGCTCGGCTTTGCCCTGCTGCTGTTCGGCATTGCCCGTTTGGGCCTGGTCATTTCCCTGCCGGCCGAACAGCATGTCGAACGAAACCGTGACAATAACCGGCTGATCATCACCCAGGACAAGGACGGCTGCATCGACATGCGCACCTTGGGGCGCAGCAACGGCGTCTATATGTCGGTTCAGCCCTGCAAGCCGGGCGACAAGAACAAGCCGCCGCCGGCGCCCGCCCCGCAGCAGCAACAGCAGCAGCCGAAGAATTAAACCGGCGGCGTGACTCCAGCCCGCTGGCCCTCGACAGCTCGACCGACTGCTTTACCGCCAAGGCGCCAAGAACGCCAAGATTCGCCAAGGCGGCTTCGCCGAGTTTATCGCCGCCGAAGGCGGCCTTCTTTTTCTTGGCGCCTTCTTTGCGCCCTTGGCGTCTTTGCGGTTCAAAAGCCGCTCTGGATCCTCGCCTGCGCGGGGATGACGGTGACTATTTGGCCGCGATCTTCTTGTCCTTGCCGCGGCTGAGCTGGACTTGCCCGTCGCGCCCTTTGACATAGGTGGTCTTGCCCGGCACCAGCCCGTCCAGGATGGTCACCAACGCACGCGGAATGGCGGCGAAGGCGGGCGAGCCCCGCGATTCCTCGTTATAGGCGGCGACAGCGCGCAAAAGTGCGGCGCGATCGAAAGCTTTACCATCCGGTCCGAGCAAAATTCCCTCCTTACGCCAAGGTCTTACTAGAGTACCATTGCTGGGAGAAAAATCGTCCAGGGGGAACGAACACTCGATGCGCTGCCGATTCTTGGTGCTCGCCACTTGCATCGCCGCCAGTCTCGCCGCCTGCCAGACCGTTCCGCCACCAACCAAGGAAACCAGCCAATGGTGGGCCCATGTCGCGGCCCTCGCCTCCGACCGGATGGAAGGGCGCCTGACCGGCTCGCAAGGCTATGAAGAGGCCAGCCGCTATGTGGCCGGCCAGTTCCGGCGGTTCGGGATGGAGCCGGCCGGCGCCGACGGCTATTTCCAGCCGGTCGCCTATGAGGTGCAGACCATCCATCCAGAGCAGACGAGCTTCACCCTGCATGACGCTGCGGGCCGGAGCCAGCCTTTCGCGATCGGCGACGATCTGGTGCTGAACGGCAGCGCCGAACAGCCGGCGCAAATCGAGGCACCGATGGTCTTCATCGGCTATGGGCTGCATCTGCCCGAGATCGGCATCGACGATTTCGCCGGTATCGATCTGCAAGGCAAGATCGCCGTCTTCATGTCGGGTGCGCCATCGGGAATCCCCGGCAATTTGCAGGCCTATGCCCGCGCCGAGGAATTTCCTAGGCAATTGGCCGCCAAAGGCGCGGTCGGCGCGCTGGCCCTGCAGTCGCCGGCGGCGATGGAAATCCCCTGGGAGCGCACGAAACAGACCTACGGCCTGCCAGGCATGTATCTCTCGGAACCCGATCTCCGCCGCTTTCATGTCCCGACCCTGATCGGCAATGTCAATCCGGCCTCGACGCCCCGCCTGTTCGAGGGCTTGGGCCAGCGCTTCGAGGCGTTGGCGGCGCTGGCCGACGCTCATCAGCCTTTGCCGCATTTCCCGCTGGCCGTGACGCTGAGTGGGCGGATCGCGGCCGACAAGGCCAAGATCAAGGCCGACAATGTGGTGGCCGAACTGCCGGGCAGCGATCCGAAATTGGCCGATGAGGCGGTGGTGCTGTCGGCCCATCTCGATCATTTGGGCGCGGGCAAGCCCGATCATGGAGACGGCATCTTCCACGGCGCCATGGACAATGCCTCGGGCGTCGCCTCGCTGCTGGAAATCGCCCGGCTGCTTCAGGCCGAAGGCGTGCACCTCAAGCGCTCGATCCTGCTCGTCGCCGTCGGCGGCGAGGAAAAGGGCCTGCTCGGCTCGCGTTTCTTCGCCGCCCATCCGACCCGCCATGTCGGCGAGATCGCCGCCGACGTCAATGTCGACATGTTTCTGCCTCTGTTCCCGCTGCATCGTCTGATTGCCTTCGGCGGCGAGGAAAGTTCGCTGGGCGAGGACGCCAAGGGCGTCGCCGAACGCTTCCATATCAGCCTGGTGCCCGATCCAGCACCCGACCATTTGATCTTCGTGCGCTCCGACCAATACAGCTTCATCCGCCGCGGCGTGCCCGCCATGACCTTCGAGTTCGCCCCGGAGACCGCCGAGGAAAGGGCTATGCAGGGCCATTGGTTCGCCGAGCGCTATCACGGCCAGGCCGATGACCTCGACCAGCCGGTCGATCTGGCTGCCGCGGATGAATTCGACCGCTATCTGTTGGCGCTGATCGAGCGCATCGCCGACGAGGGGCGGGGTCCGCATTGGCGCGACAACAGCTTTTTCAAGCGCTTCGCCAGCGCTCCGCTGAAATAGGAGGCCACCCGATGGATTGGCAGACGCTGCTCTACGACTTCGTCACCTTCATGGTGGTGCTGGATCCGGTCGGCACTTCGGCGGTGTTCGCCGCCCTGACCCCCGACATGAGCGCAAAGGAGCGGCGCTATACCGCGGAAAAGGCGGTGATGCTCTCGGCCCTGATCCTGATCAGCTTCGCCTTCGCCGGCGCCAAGCTGCTGACGGCGCTCGGCGTATCGCTGCCGGCGTTTCGCATCGCCGGCGGGCTGATGCTGTTCTTCCTCGCCATCGACATGGTGTTCGCCCGGCCTTCCGGGTTCCGCAGCTCGACCGCCGACGAGAACCGCGAGACCGAGGAACGCCACGACATCACTGTTTTCCCGCTGGCTTTTCCGCTGATCGCCGGCCCCGGCGCCATGACCACGGTGGTGCTGCTGATGGGGCGCGCCAATGGCAATTTCCTGCAGGTCGGCGGAGTCCTGACCGTGATGTTCGTGGTGCTGCTGATCGTGCTGGTGCTGCTCTATACGGCAAGCTGGGTCAGAAAGGCGCTGGGCGTCACCGGCAGCAACGTCATCACGCGCGTGCTCGGCATCATCCTGGCGGCGCTGGCTGTCCAGTTCGTCTTGGACGGCCTCGTCGAAACGTTTAAGAGTTGACCTCGGACGGTTTGATCTCGGCCGCACGCCACAAATACCAGGAGGCGGTGGAGCGGTAGGGCGCCCAGGCCTCGCCGATCACCGCCAGCTCCCTGGGCTTGGGCTGGGCGTCGAGCTTTTTGAGTTTGCGGTAGCCCTCGCGCACGCCGAAATCATCGATCGGCAGGATGTCGGGGCGGCCGAGACTGAACATCAGGAACATCTCCACCGTCCAGCGCCCCACCCCGCGCAAGGCGGTCAGCCTTTCGATCAGCGCCTCGTTCTCCATCCGGGCGGCGGCGGCGCGGGAAGGGACGAAACCGGCCGCGGCCTTGGCGGCGATGTCGCGCATGGCGAGGAGCTTGTTGGCCGACAAGCCACAGGCGCGCAGCTCTTCGTCGGAACGGGCGAGAAAGAGATCGGCGGGCGGGAAAGGGTGGTCGGGGAACAAGGCGACGACACGGCCCAGGATCGCTTCCGCCGCCTTGCCATGCAGCTGCTGGTAGGCCACGGCGCGCATCAGCGCCTGGTAAGGCTCGCGCTCCCGTTCAATGGCCAGACGGGACGGGCCGATTTTGGCGATCAACGCGGCGAAGTCGGGATCGGCGCCTGCGAGAAATCGATCGGCCAGTTTCAATGCCGGCATTGAGAGCGACCTCATTTCTTCTGTGGTTGCAACTAACGGAAACTTGCTAACTTTACAAAATACCGACAAATATCGGGCAAGGGCAGTGGAAGAAGCCCTCGGGAGAAGACTAAGTGACGGACCCTTCGAGCTTGTTGGCCGGTCTCCGGGTTCTGGTTGCCGATGACGAAGCTTTCAGCCTTTCCATCATCGGCCGCATGTTGCGAGAGATGGGTTGCACGGATGTGGTGGCAGCCGACAGTGGCGCCAAGGCCTTCAGCATGTTTCAGATCGACGCCTCGCCCGGAATCAAGCTGGCCATCGTCGATTTCAATATGCCCGACATCAACGGGCTGGAGATCCTGAAGCTGATCCGCACCGGCAAGACCACCGCGCCGCGCAATCTCCCCGTTCTGATGTTGACCGGAACCGCCGACGGCGGGCTGGTGAGCGCCGCCGCCGCCCTCGATATCGGCGCCTTCGTCGTCAAGCCGGTCTCCAAAGCCACGCTCGGCACCCGCGTCGCCAAGGTGCTGGCCGAGGAGCGCGAACCGAAACCGGTCGCCCAATATGAGGCGGTCGATATCGAAACCGTCAGCAAGGCCCTGCTGCTGAGCCACAAGCCAGTGGGCGGCGCCAAGGCCCGTCCTGACCGCACCGAAACCGTGCGGGGGGTCAAGCTGCGCCTCGAATCGGTCCCCGTCGGCTCGGTGCTGGCCGAGGATATACGCGGTCCCGACGGCGAATTGCTGCTGGGGCGCGGAGCACTTCTGTCCGAGCGCTTCCTGAAACGCCTGCGCGATCTCTCAGGCGTGGCGCGGATCGACTATCTGGTCATCGAGCAGCCCAAAAAGAACGGATACTGAATGCGGCCGCCGCGCCGCTCCTCCTCCCTCGCCGACCAGCTGCTGCGGCGCTTGGTCTCGGCCGATCCGCAACCCTGGCTGATCCTCTCGAAAGACGGCGTGGTCGAACTGGCCAATGACGCCGCCGCCGCCTTGTTCGGCGTGCCGGGTCCCACGCTGGTCGGCTCTCCCTTCGCGCTGTTCTTTGCCGAGGTCACCGGCTATTCCCGCCTGAGAGCGGCGCAGAATGGCGGAGACGGCGCGACCGAAATCGAGCTGCGCCGCAGCGAGGGCGAGGTCTTCCCGGCGCGACTGAACTGGGCCGCGCTACCTTTGGGCGACGGGCGACAGGCCATGTGGATCGAAGATCTGGGGCGGGCGGCCGCCGATTCCCGCCATTGGCAGGCGCAACATGAGGAAGCCCAGCGCAGCGCCCAGGCCAAGAGCATGTTCGTCGCCACCATGAGCCATGAGATCCGCACCCCGATGAACGGCATGATGGGGATGCTGGAGCTGCTGAGCCGCAGCGCGCTGTCGCCTGAACAGCGCGAGATGGTCGAGGTGATCCAGGAATCCAGCCGGACGCTGCTCACCATCACGGATGAGATACTCGATCTTTCCAAGATCGAAGCCGGCCAGGTGACGCTGGAAAGCGTGCCGTTCAATCTGGCCACATTGATGTCCGAAACCGCGGAACTGGTCAGCGCCAAGGCGCAGGCCAAGGGGCTGGAATTGGCTTGGTGGGCCGATCCCTCACTGCCGGAAGATGTGATCGGCGATCCGGTTCGCCTCAAGCAGATCTGCCTCAATCTGCTGGCCAACGCCGTCAAATTCACCGAGCGCGGCAGCGTCATCCTGCGGCTCTATGCGCTGAGCGACCCCAACGCCAACCCGACCGTGCGGTTCGAGGTGACCGATACCGGCATCGGATTGTCCCCCGAGCAGCAGCAGCGCCTGTTCCTGCCATTTTCCCAAGCCGACAACTCGCATATGCGTCATTTCGGCGGGACGGGACTGGGGTTGTCGATATGTCATCGCCTGACCGAAATGATGGGCGGGCAGATCGGCGCGGTCAGCGCCGCCGGCGCCGGCAGCACTTTCTGGTTCGAAGTGCCGCTGGTGGTCGACCCGGCGCCGCCTCCGGCCAGAACCGAGCTGGCCGGACTCAAAATGCTGGTGATCGACGACCTGCCGGAGAGCCGGGCCAATCTGGCGGCGATGCTGCGCTCGGAAGATGCGCGGGCGCTCGAGGCTTCGGATGGTTTGGCCGCGCAGGAATTGCTGGCCGAGGAAAAGGGGATCGATCTGGTCCTGATCGATGTGGAGGCCGAACTCGCCGAGCTTATGCCTTCCCTGCGGGCTCATCTGCCCGCCAATGCCATTCTTCCTACCCTGCCTTTTCCGCAGGAGGCGGCCGAGCGATGGTGCCGCGAACAGGGTCTGGCCCCGCCCCTGCTGCGGCCGCTGCGCAAAAAGACCGTGCTGCGCGCCGTGGCGGCTGCCTTGGGCCGTCCGGCGCCCGCGGAGGCCGCGCCGAAACCGGTCCCCGCCGCTCCCACCGGCGCCGCGCAGGAGGCGGCCATTCTGGTGGCCGAGGACAATGCCATCAACCGGCTGGTGCTGAGCAAGCAGCTCCGTCAGCTCGGCTATCCCTGCGACATGGCCGAGCATGGCGAGGCGGCCTGGGCGCTGCTGCGGGAGAAGCCTTATCGCCTGCTGCTGACCGATTGCATCATGCCGGTGCTGGACGGCTACGACCTGGCGCGGCGCATCCGCCGCCAGGAGGCGCGTCATGAGGCTTCTTGGGGCAGCCATCTGCCGATCGTGGCGCTGACCGCGAATGTGATGGGGGGCGAGCAGGAAAAATGCCGGCTGGCCGGCATGGATCATTATGTCAGCAAGCCCTTTTCGCTCGAACGTCTTTCGGCGCTGCTGCAGAAGATCTTCTCCGGCGAAGCGGCCGACCCCATCGACTGGGGCGCTTTAGGTGAGATTCTCGGCTCCGATGATCCAGCCGATCTGCGCGAGGTGGCCAGCTTCTTCGCCGAGAGCTTCGCCGGTCTGCTCAAGGCAGTGTATGACGCGATCGACAGCGACGATGCAGCCCAGGTACGGCTCGCCGCCCACACCGCCAAGGGAGCGGCGCGTAACGGTGCGGCGACGATGCTGGCGGAGCTGATGGCGGCACTCGAGCAGGATGCCAAGGAAGGCCGCGGCCGCACCGAGTTCATGGCCCGCGCCGATGCCGCCAAAAGCGAGTTCGCCCGGCTGCGGCAGTGGCTAAGCCCGTCCTAGCCCTGGGCTTTCTCCGCCAGAAGCTGCTCGATCCGGGCCACATAGTCGCCCAGGACCGGCAAGTCCAGCGCCGCCCGCTTCAACGGGCTTTCCAGCGGCGGATGGAGAATATTCTTCAGCACGGCATAGAGCGAGGCGTCGACACTGGTCGGATGATCGGCGACGGCGAAGCGATGCTCCGCGAGAACCGTGGCGAGGGCGGCAAGATCGGCCGCCCCCATGGCGAAGATTTCCGCCCTTTCATGCCGCCCATAGCCCTGGAAATAGAGCTGGGTCCTGACCTTCTTGCGGATGCGCCCGACCAGCATGAATTTGAGCAGGGGATTGAAGCCGCGGAAGAATTCCGGTCCCGCCACCGCCCAGCCCGCTTCGTCGATCCAGCGCGAATAGACCAGCACGAAATAGAGGCTTTCCTCGCAGATCCGGCGCACCAAATGGCTGGCGGCACGTTGTTTCGCATCGAGGCCGGCATCGATGTCGGCGCCGCTCTTGGCCTTGAGATAGTCGACGATATGCCCACTGTCGGCGATGGTCCGGCCCTCATCGACGATGAAGGGCAGCTTGCCGCGCGGCGCTTTGAAGGGAACGGTGCGGATGATTTTGTAGGGGATGCCTGACAGGCGGCAGAAAATCTCGACCTTGAAGCAGAACAGGCTGGGATTGATGCCCCAGCACTGACGGAATTGATGCAGTTCGATCACGGAGGTCCCCCTAATGAAAATCACGCGACGAGGTCTTGAGCCCCGTTCCTGAAAGGCGGGTCAGCCAAGCTGTGCGGTCGTGGATGGTCTCCGCCACCAGATGGATCACCCCGTCCTCGATTTGCAGCGCCCCGCCGACCTGCAGCAACCGCCCCCTCAATATGGCGGCGCGCGCCTGTTCATAGACGCGGCGCCACACCACCACATTGACGACGCCCGTCTCATCCTCCAGCGTCAGAAAAATCACCCCCGAAGCGGTGCCCGGCTGCTGGCGCACCAGCACGAGCCCGGCCACATTCGCTTTTTTTCGGCGTGTCCGCGCGAGCTCCGCCGCCGGCACGACGCCTATTCCCGCCAGATCGCGGCGCATCAGCGACAATGGGTGCGCCTTCAGCGACAGGCGAAGATGAGCATAATCTTCAACCACTTGCTCGCCTATATCCATCTTCGGCAAGATCACCTCCTGTTCCGGCGCGGCTTCCAGCAAGGCGAAGAGAGGCGCCGGCGGCTCGGCCAGGGCGCGCACGGTCCAGAGCGCCGGCCGGCGCGACAGCCCGACCGAATTGAAAGCGTCGGCATCGGCAAGGCGCGTCAGCGCCGCGGAAGCGAGGCGCGAACGCCGCCATAAGGCTTCGGCGCTGGAATAACCGGCCCCCCGCGCCTTCAGCAGCGCCTCGGCATCCTTGGCGGAAAAGCCGGCGATCTGGCGAAAGCCGAGCCGCAAGGCGCCCTCGGTCAGTCTGTTGTCCCAAAGGCTTTCATTGATGTCGGGCGGCAGCACCTCGACCCCATGCTCCCTTGCGTCGCGCACGATCTGGGCCGGCTGATAGAAGCCCATCGGCTGGCTGTTCAGCAGCGCGCAGGCGAAAGCGTCGGGATAATGGCATTTGAGCCAGGCCGAGACATAGACCAGATGGGCGAAGCTGGCGGCATGGCTTTCGGGAAAGCCGTAATCGCCGAAGCCTTTGATCTGGTTATAGACCCGCTCGGCGAAGTCACGCTCATAGCCGTTCGCCACCATGCCTTCGATCAGCTTGGTCTCATAGCGGGTCACGGTGCCGAAATTACGGAAACTGGCCATCGCCCGGCGCAGCCCGTCGGCCTCCTCGGCGGAAAAACCGGCGGCGACCATGGCGATCTTCATGGCCTGCTCCTGAAACAGCGGCACGCCCAATGTCTTGTGCAGCACCTTTTTCAGCGCTTCCGACGGATACTCGACCTTTTCCTTGCCCTGCCGGCGGCGCAAATAAGGATGCACCATGCCGCCCTGGATCGGACCGGGCCGCACGATCGCCACCTCGATCACCAGATCATAGAAGCAGCGCGGCTTGAGGCGCGGCAACATGCTCATCTGGGCGCGGCTCTCGATCTGGAACACGCCGATCACGTCGGCCCGGCAGATCATGTCATAGACGGCCGGATCCTCGCGCGGCACCGTGGCCAGCTCGAAGTCGCGGCCATGATGGTCGCGGATCAGGTCGAAGGCCTTCCTGATGCAGGTCAGCATGCCGAGGGCGAGGACGTCGACTTTCAGCAATCCCGCCGTGTCGAGGTCATCCTTGTCCCATTGGATGATGGTGCGGTCCTCCATCCGCGCATTCTCGACAGGCACCAGCTTGTCGAGCTTGTCGCGGGTGATGACGAAGCCGCCGACATGCTGGGACAGATGGCGGGGAAAACCGGTCAATTGCGCGGCCAGATCGCGGGTCAGGCGCAAAGCCTTGTCTTCGGGGTCAAAGCCGAGTTCGCGCAGGCGCTGATCGTCGATTTCTTCGCTGCTGCGGCCCCAGCGCGACCGGCTGAGCGCCATGATCACATCGTCGGACAGGCCCATGGCGCGTCCGACATCCTTCAAGGCTGAACGCCCGCGATAATGGATCACGGTGGCGGCCAGACCGGCGCGGTCGCGGCCATATTTCTGGTAAATATATTGGATCACCTCCTCGCGCCGCTCATGCTCGAAATCGACGTCGATATCGGGCGGCTCGCCTCGGGCGGCGCTGACGAAGCGCTCGAACAGCAGGTCGACCTGGATCGGATCGACGGCGGTGATGCCGAGGCAATAGCACACCGCCGAATTCGCCGCCGAACCCCGCCCCTGACAGAGGATGTTCTGGCTGCGGGCGAAACGGACGATGTCATGGACGGTCAAAAAATAGGCGGCGTAATTCAGCTGCCGGATCAGCGCCAGCTCATGGGCGAGGGTCTTTTGCACCTGATCGGGAACGCCTTCGGGGTAATGTTTCTGCGCCCCCTCCCAGGTCAGCTTCTCCAGTTCGCCCTGAGGATCCTCGCTTTCGATCGGATAATTATAGTTGAGCTCGTGGATGGAAAAGCGCGAGCGCTCGAGGATCGCTCCGATCTGCGCGATGGCGTCGGGGTGCGAGGCGAACAAGCGGATCATTTCCTCCGGCGCCTTCAGATGACGCTCGGCATTGGCCGCCAGTCTCCGTCCGGCCTCGGCCACGGTGCAGCCCAATCGCACCGCGCTCAGCACATCCTGCAAAGGCCGGCGCTCCGGGCTGTGATAAAGCACGTCATTGACCGCCACCAGCTTCACCCCGGCCATTCCGGCGATCCGATCGAGCAGCGCGAGGCGGCGCGCATCGTCCTGCCCGAACCGCCGGCATGCCGCCAGCCACACCGAACCGGGAAAGCGCTCGCGCCAGGCGGTCAGCTCGTTGGCGAACCGCTTGCCCGGCCGCTCGGGGGGCAGCAGCACCAGCGACTGCCCTTTGCCTGCCGCCATCGCTTCGGCGCGGGTGATGAGGCACTCGCCCTTCTCGGCGCGGCGCCGTCCCACCGTCAGCAATTGGCACAGCCGCCCATAGGCCTCGAGATCGTTGGGATAACAGAGCAGGCTGGCCCCGTCGGTGAGATCGAGGCGGCAGCCGACCACCAATCTGAAATGATGCTCCTTGGCTACCCGATAGGCCCTCACCACCCCGGCCAGGCTGTTGCGATCGGTGATGGCGATCGCCTTATGCCCGAGCGCCTTGGCGGCGATCACCAGCTCCTCGGGCTGAGAGCCGCCTTCGAGGAAGGAGAAATTGCTGATGACTTGGAGTTCGGCATAGGTCATCTGCTTTAAGGCCTAAATAGTTGAGAGGCCTGTGGAAACACGGATTGACACGGATGCGCGGCTTCGCCGCTTACACGGATTGACACGGATTTAAAGAAGTACACGCTTTACTTCGAGCCGCGCTTTACCAAAATTCAGAAGAAGGCCGACAGGAATGCGACTGACCTTCAGATAGTTCAGAACTTGGGCTGTATGTTGCATGGCCAATGCCTCCGTCGCCTTTAACTCGACCACAACGCAATCGTTAACGACAATATCTGCGATGTAATTTCCAATCTTCTCTCCTCGATAATGTATCGGGAATGATTTTTCTTTTTGAATATCTAGACCACACACTGCGAGTTCGATACTGAGCGCGTTCCTGTAGACCGCTTCCAGAAAACCGTGTCCTAAAGTCGTCGAAACTGCGAACGCGCTTCCGATAATCTTCTCGGAGAGAGCTTCTAATGTCGGTTCAATATTTATTTTCATCCGTGTCCATCCGTGTAAGTGGCGAAGCCGCGCATCCGTGTTCATCCGTGCTACTTACAATCGCCGGAACCATTCCGGCCTCTACTCAATCAATCACGCAAACAGCCCATGGACAAACCATCGGGCCGGGTTGAATTCGCCCGGCAACCCCAGCCGGTAGAGCCAGAAGCGCTCGCCTTCCTCGCTTTCGACCAAATAATAGTCCCGCGCCGGGGACTGGTCGCGCCACCATTCGCCTTCGAGCCGTTCGGGGCCTTCGGCGCGGCGGACGCGGTGCAGGGTCTGGCGCCAGCGGAACAATAAAGGCGGGGCGTCGGGTAGAGGCGCGGTCACCGCCACCGCTTCGGGACGGGCCAGCAGGATCGGCGGGCGGCGAAGATCGGGCCAGGGTTCGGCCAAGGCTTGCGCGCCGGCGGGCAGGCGGCGCACCGCCCGTTCCGGCAGATGGCTGCCGGCCGGCGCCACGTCCTGCAGCCGGTTGAAGCCGAGCCGGTTGCCTAAGGAGTCCAGCATCTCGGACAGGGATTCGCCCGCCTCGCTGTCGGTCATGTCCTGCTGACGGGCCGGCAGGGGGGCCGCGACGCTGGCCGACAGAGTCAGGCTGTCGATGCCGAAACCGGCCTGCAGCCCGTCGATCTGCAGCGCCATCAGGCGGAACAGGGCGACGGCGTCGCGGCTCGGGCGGCTGGTGCCGACCGCGAGACGCTTGCAGGAAGCGTCGACCCGGAACACCGACAGATCGAGCCGGCGCACGCCCAATTGCTGGCGCGCCAGCAGATCCACCAGACGGGCCAACAGGAATTGCACCGCCGCCGCCACATCCTCGGCCCGCGCGATCGGACTGAGGAAGCGGCGCTGCACTTGCAAGGATTGCGGCGGGCGCAGCGGCGAGATCGGCTCCTCCTCTTCCCCCAGCGCCTGATCGAGCCGGCGCCCGACGATGGTGCCGAAACGCGCCGTCAGAGGGGCGCGGGCCACCGGATAGAGATCGCCGACCCGGCGAAGACCGAGGCGGGCCAGGGCCAGCACGCAATCGGGGGCCAGGCGCAGCGCCGTCACCGGCAGAGCGGCCAGCGCCTCGCCCGCGCCGCCCGGCTCGATCACTCCGCCGGCGCCGAAGCGGGCCCAGCCCCAGGCGGCGCCGGGGCTGTCGGCGACCGCGGCGCGGGCGGTGAAGCCCAGGCGTTCGAGGCGGTGGACCAGATCGCCGAGCAGCGCCGCCTCGCCGCCCCAGAGATGATCGCAGCCGGTGATGTCGAGCCACAATCCGGCGCTGCCGATCCCCTCGCGCCACAGATCGGGAGCAGCGAAAGGCGTATAGGCGACGCACCATTCGGCCAGCCGCGAAAGCAGGGCATCCTCCTCGGCCGGCTCATGCGGGGCCAATTTCAGGCTGGGGCGGATGGCCAGGGCGTCGGCAACGTTCATGCCGGGTTTGAGGCCGGCCCGCTCGGCGGCGCGATTGACCGCCACCAGCCGGCGCTGAGTACCGGCTTCGGCCACGGCCCAGGCTTCATCCGGCCCGGCGTTCGCGCTCTTGACCAGACGATCGGTCGCCAGAGTGGGCAACCAGACTGATACCACCCTTCGCATGTTTCGCCTCCACCACCCATCTCAAGCTTTGGTCCTCGATGCTCATCGCCAGGGAGCGGCAGCGGGTCAGTCCGATCCGCCAGCGCCAAGGCCCGACCCCGACCGACGCCTCGCTGGCGGCGGGGGCCACCTGCCAGCGTGTCAACACCGCCCCCAGATTCGCGCCCCGGTTGAGAAGCAGCCCGGGAACCCCGGAACCGCGCGCCGCCAGCGACAAGCGCCGCACCGTCTTGAAGTCGGCGCCGTCCAGCTCCGCCAGCAGCCCGGCCACGCCCTTGCAGCGCAGGCCCTCCTCGGCGGCCCACAACAAATCGGCGGTCCTTGCGGGGCGGACCAGCAGCAGCCGCTCGGCCGGCACCCCGAGCCCGGCCAGACCGGGCGGATAGAGATGGTCCGACAGAGTCAGCCACAGCAGTCTGCCCTGCCTCTCGCGCGCCAGCCGGCCGAGCAGGCAGGCGGCGAAACCCAAAGCCGCGCCCGGGGCGGCGGGGCGTTCGGGACGGATCTCATGCAACCCGCCCAGCGGCAGGCCGCCCCAGGGCAGACAGTCATCGATGGCAGCGGCCCCGAGCGGCGCCACGGCGGCGTCCGACCCCGCCGCCAGGCTGGGCAGACCCTCCAAGGCGCCGATCCGGGCGCGCAATTGAGCAAGATCCGGCATGGCGGTCCATTGATTTGTTCACTATATGTTCTCTTCCTCTCGGCGGCGAGAGTCAAGGATTTTGCCGCGCTGCAGCATTACATCGTTGCGCGAGCAGAGTGGGATCAATAGACGACTGGTTTCCCCAAATATGGAATCAATAATGGCCTAGATTTTCGAGGTCCTGTATTTAGTTCGCCTGAAATGATAGGGTGTTGCCGTTTCATGAAAACTTTTCACGTCTCTAGGCCACATGGGGAACGGGACGATGTTTGGTTTCGGAAAGAAAGAAAGTCAGGCCGATAAGGAACGGGAAGCCGCGATCGAACGCGAAAAGCAGGTCGTGCGCGAATTCGTCCAGAAGATCGCCAACGCCACGCCGGACGACGCTGAACGCAAGCACCAGCAGCTTAAGGACTGGTGCAATGGCGACAAGCTCTTGCCCTTCGAGTTCAAGCGCAAGGCGCTGTTACGCGCTAAAATTCTCGAATGCTCGGTCAATATGCGCAAATGCGACGAGCTTCTGGATGAAGCCACCAATATGGCCATGGCCGACAAGCTGGTGGACAAGCATCGCCTCATGGGCGAAGCGCGGCGTCATTACGGCCGCGCCTGCAAGCTGGGCGCCGAAGAGGATTGGCGCAAGGCCTATCAGCGCGCCGAGGAGACCCTGCAGCTCACCGGCGGCATGAAGCATGACGCGCCCTCGCGCGCCAAGCCGGTCGACAAGGCGCCCTTGACACCGAACCGCGCCAAAGTCTGAATCTCTTCATGCATATGAACCATGACCAGGACGCCCCGGCGGCGGCGGCAATCGATTTCGACCAATTTCTCGCCGTCGATATCAGAGTGGGCACCATCATCGAAGCCGAACCTTTCCCGGAAGCGCGCAAGCCGGCCTTCAAACTCAGGATCGATTTCGGTCCGGCGATCGGGGTCAAGCGCTCCAGCGCCCAGATCACCGAGCATTACAAGCTGGAGGAGCTGGTCGGCCGCCAAGTCGCCGCCGTGGTCAACTTCCCGCCGCGCCAGATCGGCAAATTCATGTCGGAAGTGCTGACTTTGGGCTTCCCCGACGAAAACGGCAAGGTCGTACTGTTCGCGCCCGACCTCAAGATTCCGAACGGCGGAAGGTTGTTCTAGCCTTCACCAGCGGCCAGAAGAAATTGACCGCCAGGCCGCCCAGCACCAAGGCGGCGGCGAGCAATTTCCAATCCTGCAAAGGCTCGCCCAGCAGCAGGGCCGAGGCGCTCATGCCGAACACCGGCACCAGCAGCGCGGTCGGCGAAATGGTCGCTGCCGGGTGGCGCGACAGCAGCCACGCCCACAGGGAATAGCCGAACATGGTATTGCCGGCCGATTGCCAGGCCACGGCGGCCAGAACCCCGGCATCGAGATGCGAAAGCCCCGTGGCGATGGCGGCGGGTCCTTCGAAGAACAGGGACAGCGCCAGCAACGGCGGCACCGAGAACAGGCTCGACCACACCACATAGGCCAGCATATTGACCCGCCCGCCCAGGCGCGCCACCACATTGCCGCCGGCCCAGGACAGGGCAGCGCCGATGATCAGGATCAGGCCGAGCGGCGTGGCCGAGCCCTGGGCGTGGGTGGCGATCACCACGATACCGGCCCCGGCCAGGAGCACCGCGCCGATCTGATAGGCCCGGATCCTGTCGCCGGTGAAAATCATGGAAAGGCCGATGGTGAACACCACCTGGGTCTGCACCACCAAGGACGCCAGACCGGGCGAGATGAACCCGGTCATGGCGATATAGAGCAGCCCGAACTGGCCGGCGCCGATCAGCACGCCATACGCGGCCAGATGGCGCAGCGGCACCGCCGGCCTTTTCAGGAACAGCACCGCGGGAAAGCACACCAGCAGAAAGCGCAATGTGGCGAACAGCAGGGGTGGCAGCACCCCAAGCGCGAATTTGATGACGACGAAATTGGTGCCCCACACCGCCATCACCAGGACCGCCAGAATCCCGTCGGCCAAGCTCACGCCACATCCTCCAGCCGGGAGGCGAGACGCAAATGTACCGCCGAGACGATGGGAAGCTGGCGCAGCACTTCGGCGAAATGATCGGCGCGGGCCGCGCCTATGTCCGCCAATTCGATTTCGACATGCATTTCATCACCGAACCGCTCGGCGTGAAATTGCGCCGGAACAAGGCCGCATTTGGCGAAGAGGGCGGCGACGCGCGGCAACAAGGCCGGATCGGCAGCGCCGAAAACACTGAACAGGGCGGACTTGGCCGCCAAATCGACGGAGCTCATGGAACACTCCCCAGACTCACGAAAACAGATGAAACGGCCCGGCCTCTCTCAGAGAACCGGGCGCTTAATTCGTTTCGCGATCTGGGTAAGTCGAAAATCCATACTGGGCAGTTTAGCTGCCCGATGTGGGATTGTCACCCCTGAGCTTCGATCGAGCCTTTGGGAATCTTGAGGCGCCAAAGCTGGGCCGCCACCACGCCCTTCATATGCGGCAGCAGCCACAGAGTCATCCCGATGGTCAGCCCCAGCGACACCGAAATGCCGAGCCAGTTGGGAACGCCCATCTGGATGGCCGTCAGCATCAGCCCGACCACGATATGGCCGACGACGGCGATGGTCAGATAGGCCGGCAGGTCGTCGGCGCGGATATGGCCAAGCTGCTCGCCGCAGACATCGCACTTGTCCACCAGCTTCAGATAGCTCTTGAACAGTTTCCCCTCGCCACAATGAGGACAGCGGCAGAGGAAGCCGCGCTTCAGGGCAACGGGGCCGCGGGGCATCGGGTAAGGGGTCGGCATGGTCGTGTCCTTCGGGGGAAAGGTTTTGAACTTTTCTAAGTCAGCGGGCCGAACCGGGGCAAGTGCCCTTATTGCAGCCCTGGATTGCGATTATTATTTAGGCACACAAAGAGGGGATGGTCAAAATTTGTGCATTCCCGCCGCCCAATTTCCGATCCTTGCGGCGCCAACCCCTTGATTTTTCGCAATGCAGCAATCTGGCACGGCAGTTGCGAAGGAAAGGCGACGATGAAGTCTCGAAGCAGCCCGCCGCTCAAGGTCGTCGTCATGGATGATGATCCCGACAGGGCCCGGTCGGTTAAGGAGGCTCTTGAGGCCGACGGCGTCGAAGTGGTTGCGGTTTTGGGAAGCGGTTTGGATCTGTTGTCGCACATCGATGCATATGCGCCCGACCTGCTGATCGCCGACATAGACAATCCCGACCGCGACATGCTGGAGGGGTTGCGCCAGGTCGGACAGGAGCGTGACCGGCCCGTGGTGATGTTCGCCCAGGATGGGCGGGCCGAAACCATCCGGGCGGCGGTGGAAGCGGGAGTGGCCGCTTATGTGGTGGACGGGCTGCAGCCCGACCGGGTGAAGCCGGTGATCGATGTGGCGATCGCCCGCTTCGCGCAGTTCCAGGAGCTGCGCAGCGAGTTGAACAAGGCCAAGACCAGCTTGGCGGAGCGCAAGCTGGTCGAGAAGGCCAAGGGAATTTTGATGAAAAGCCGCGGCTGCGGCGAAGAAGAGGCCTATGCGGCCATGCGCAAGATGGCGATGGATCGGAAGCTCCGCCTGATCGAAATCGCCAACAAGATCATTGCCGCCGCCGATCTGCTCGGCTGAGGCAAAACTCCGGAAGCTCAACGGCGAGCCCCGGAGATCACCATACGGAAGAAGATTGGAACAACGGCGTTCCAGGACCGGGATCTCGATCCCGTCTTGGGACGCTTTTTTGCTTTTGAGGGTTTGAGATGACGCTGAAATTAGGGTTCCTCGCTCTGCTGGACGCCGCCCCGTTGCTGGTGGCCAAGGAACGCGGCTTCTTCGCCGAACAGGGGCTTGAGGTCGAGCTTTTGCGCCAAAGCTCCTGGGCGGCCTTGCGCGACAAGCTGGCGGTGGGCGCGCTCGACGGCGCGCAGATGCTGGCGCCGATGGTGCTGGCCTCGACTCTCGGCTTGGGCGGCTTGAAGGAACCGCTGGTGACCGATATCGCCCTCAATATCGGCGGCAATTCGATCACGCTGGCGGGCTCGCCGGACAAGGGACGAACCCTGCGGTTCGGCATCGTCCATCCCTTCTCTTCCCATCATTACGAGATGCGCCTGTGGCTCGCGGAGGCCGGTCTCGAGGCCGAGCTCGTCGTGGTGCCACCGGCGCAGATGCTCTCGCATCTCTCTGCCGGATCGATTGACGGCTATTGCGCCGGCGAACCCTGGGGCCATCTGGCCGCCCGCAACGGGCTGGGGCGGGTGGTCGCCACCAGCCGGCAGATCAATCCCGGCCGCATCGAGAAGGTTTTCGCCGTGCGCCAGCAATGGGCCGTCCTCAATGCCGACACCCATGACGCGCTGGTCAAGGCGCTCCGGCAGGCGGCCATCTGGTGCGACCGGCCGGGAAACCGCGCCGAACTGGCCGAGCTGCTGTCCCGCCCCTGCCATGTCAACGCCCCGCAGCCGCTGCTGCGCGTGCTGCTGGAATCCGAGGATCGGCCGATCTTCGACACGCGAAGCGCCGGTTTCTCCTGGCGCGAGCAGAGCCAGTGGTTTCTCGGCCAGATGCGCCGCTGGGGCCAGCTGCCTGAAGAAATCAAGATCGCCCCTTCTTTCGCGGGAGAACGCGCATGAACATGATGTCCGCTCACAAACAGCGCCTGGTCATGGTCGGCAACGGCATGGCCGGCATGCGCACCATCGAGGAACTGCTGGCCCGCGCCCCCCATCTTTATGACATCACCGTGTTCGGCGCCGAGCCACACCCCAATTACAACCGCATCATGCTGTCCTCGGTGCTGGCCGGCGAGAAGGAGATTGACGACATCGTCATCAATCCCCGCGCCTGGTACGAGGAAAACAAGATCACCCTCTTCACCGACGAGCCGGTGGTGACACTTGACGCCGAGGCGCGCACCGTCACCTCGGCCTCAGGCCGCGTCACCCCCTATGACAAGCTGATCCTGGCCACCGGCTCGAAGCCGCTGGTGCCGCCGATCCCCGGCCTCGATCTGCCCGGCGTCTGCACCTTCCGCGACATCGCCGATGTCGAGCAGATGATCTCGGCCTCGGTCACCCATCGTCGCGCCGTGGTGATCGGCGGCGGCCTTTTGGGCTTGGAGGCCGCCTGGGGCCTGAAGCGCCGCGGCATGTCGGTGGCGGTGGTGCATCTGATGCCGACCCTGATGGAGCGCCAGCTCGACGTCACGGCGGGCGAGCTTCTGCAACGCGACCTCGACCAGCGCGGCATCGCCTTCTTCACCAATGGCCAGACCGAAGAGATCTATGGCGAGAACCGGGTCGAAGCCGTGCGCCTGGCCGACGGCCGCGAGATTCCCGCCGATCTGGTGGTGATGGCGATCGGCATCCGCCCGGAAATCAGCCTGGCCAAACAAGCCGGCCTGGACGCCAATCGCGGCATCGTGGTGGGCGACGATATGCGCACCACGGACCCGCACATCTATGCGGTCGGCGAATGCGCCGAGCATCGCGGCAAGGCCTTCGGGCTGGTGGCGCCGCTCTATGACATGGCAAAGGTCTGCGCCGACCGGCTGGCCGGGATCGAGGGCAATCTGTTCAAGACCCCTGAGCTGTCGACCCGCCTCAAGATCACCGGCATCGACGTGTTCTCGGCCGGGGTGCTGACCGCTTCCGACGAATCCGAGGATGAGGTGACCTATTCCGACGCCTCGGCCGGCATCTATAAAAAGCTGGTGATCCGCGACGACAGGCTGGTCGGCGCCGTTCTCTATGGCGATGTCGCCGACGGCGCCTGGTATTTCGACCTGATCTGCACGGGCGCCGAAATCTCCTCCTTCCGTCCCGGCATGATCTTCGGCCGCGCCGCCGCCGAACCCGGCAAGAAGCCCGGGGATGCGGTGGCATCGCTGCCGGACAGCGCGCAGATCTGCGGCTGCAACGGCGTCTCGAAGGGCGCCATCCTCTCCTGCATCAAGGATAAGAAGCTCCGCAGCCTCGACGAGGTGCGGGCCCACACCAAGGCTTCGGCCTCGTGCGGTTCCTGCACCCCGCAGGTTCAGCAGCTGCTGGCGCTGGCCACCGGCGGCGAGGTTACAGAGAAGATCCCATCCGTTTGCAAGTGCACCAAGCACACCCATGAAGAGGTGCGCGCCGCCATCCGCGAACAAGAACTCAAAACCATGGCGGCGGTGCGCCAGGCCTGCGGCTGGACCACCCCGGACGGCTGCGCCAAATGCCGCCCGGCCTTGAACTACTACCTGCTCTGCGCCTGGCCGGGCGAGTATGAGGACGATTACCGCTCGCGCTTCGTCAATGAGCGCGTCCACGCCAATATCCAGAAGGATGGCACCTATTCGGTGGTGCCGCGCATGTGGGGAGGCCTCACCACCTCCTCGGAACTGCGCGCCATCGCCGATGTGGTCGACAAGTTCCAGATCCCCACCGTCAAGGTGACGGGCGGCCAGCGCATCGATCTCTTGGGCGTGAAGAAGCAGGATCTGCCGGACGTCTGGGCCGATCTCAACCGCGCCGGCATGGTCTCGGGCCACGCCTACGCCAAAGGCCTGCGCACGGTAAAGACCTGCGTCGGCTCGGAATGGTGCCGCTTCGGAACGCAAGATTCGACCGGCCTCGGCGTCAAGCTCGAAAAGATGATGTGGGGAGCCTGGACTCCGCACAAGGTCAAGCTGGCGGTGTCGGGCTGCCCGCGCAATTGCGCCGAATCCTCGATCAAGGATATCGGCGTGGTCTGCATCGAAGCCGGCTATGACATCCTGGTCGGCGGCAATGGCGGCATCGAGCTCAGAGGCACCGACAAGCTCGCCTTCGTGGCGACCGAGGAAGAGGTGCTGGAACTGGCCGGCGCCTTCCTGCAGCTCTATCGCGAGGAGGCCCGCTATCTAGACCGCACCGCCCATTGGGTCGAGCGCGTCGGCATCGATTATGTGAAGAAGCATATCGTCGAGGATACCGAGAAGCGGCAGATCCTCCATGCCCGCTTCCTGCACGCACAGAGCTTCGCGCAGATCGATCCCTGGGCCGAACGCGCCAATGGCGCCGAAGCCCATGAATTCAAACCCCTCGCCACGGTGGCCTGAGCATGAGCAACTGGATCAAGGTCGGGCAGCTTTCCGATATTCCCCCGCTGGGATCCCGCGTGGTCGCGACCGGGAGCGGCCCGGTGGCGGTATTCCGCGCCGCCGACGACCATGTCTTCGCCTTGCGTGACAGCTGTCCCCACAAGAAGGGCCCGCTGTCGGAAGGCATCGTTCATGGCCATCAGGTAACCTGCCCGCTGCATAATTGGGTGATCGAGCTGGAAACCGGCGATGCGGTGGCCCCCGATCGGGGCAAGACCGCCTGCTTCGCCGTCAAGGTCGAGGATGGGCTGGTCTGGCTGCAGCGGGACGAGGCGGCATAATGGCGGAAATCGCCAGCACCTGCCCCTATTGCGGTGTCGGCTGCGGTATCATGGCCGAAGGCCGCACGATCGCGGCCGATCCGGCGCATCCGGCCAATTTCGGCCGGCTGTGCGTCAAGGGAGCGGCGCTGGGCGAGACGCTCGATCTGCCAAGCAGGCTGCTGCATCCCCGTCGTCACGGCAAGGAGGTCTCCTGGGAAATAGCGCTCGATACGCTGGCCGACAAGTTCGGCAAGGCAATCGCCGACCATGGGCCGGACAGCGTCGCCTTTTATGTCTCGGGCCAGCTGCTGACCGAGGATTATTACGTCGCCAACAAGCTGATGAAGGGCTTTATCGGCTCTTCCAATATCGACACCAATTCCCGCCTCTGCATGTCCTCTTCGGTGGCCGGCCATGTGCGCGCCTTCGGTTCGGACACGGTGCCGGGCTGCTATGAGGATCTGGAAGAAGCCGATCTCGTGGTGCTGACCGGTTCCAACGCGGCTTGGTGCCATCCCGTCCTGTTCCAGCGGATCCAGGCAGCAAGGCTCAAGCGGCCCGACATGAAGCTGGTGGTGATCGATCCCCGGCGCACCGCCACCGCCCAGGAAGCGGATCTGCATCTCGCCTTGCGGCCCGGCAGCGACGTGGCTTTGTTCAACGCCTTGCTGTTACGCCTGGCCGTTGATGAGGATTTCGTCGCCAACCATGCGTCCGGCCTCGAAGAAGCGATGCGGGCCGCCGCCGGCACCGATCTTTCGGTGTGCGATCTAGACGATTACGATATCGAAACATTCTTTTCCTGGTTCGCCGGCACCGAAAAGGTGGTCACGGTCTATTCCCAGGGCGTCAACCAATCCTCGGCCGGCACCGACAAGGTCAACGCCATCATCAATTGCCATCTGATTACCGGGCGCATCGGCCGCCCCGGCATGGGCCCCCTTTCCTTCACCGGCCAGCCCAACGCCATGGGCGGGCGAGAAGTGGGCGGGCTGGCCAATATGCTGGCGGCCCATATGGGCTTCGACCAGGCGGAACGGGTTGGGCGCTTCTGGAACAGCCGGTCGGTCGCTCGAAAACCGGGTCTCAAAGCCGTCGAGATGTTCCAGGCGGTGCGCGAGGGAAAAATCAAGGCGCTGTGGGTGATGGCGACCAATCCGGCGGTCAGCCTGCCGGAAGCCGCTCTGGTGCGCGAGGGGCTGGACAAGTGCGATTTCGTCGCCGTCTCCGACTGCGTCGCCACCGACAGCACCGCTTTTGCCGATCTTTTGCTGCCGGCCCTGACCTGGGGCGAAAAGGACGGCACGGTGACCAATTCCGAACGTCGCATCTCGCGCCAGCGCGCTTTCCTGGCCCCACCCGGCGAAGCCAAGCCCGACTGGTGGATGATCTGCGAACTCGGCAAGCGGCTGGGCTTCGCCGACTCTTTCGATTTCCCGGGTCCCGCCGCCATCTTCCGTGAACACGCCTTGCTGTCCGGCTTCGAGAATGAGGGCAGCCGCGATTTCGACATCTCCGCTCTGGCCGAAGCCGATTACGACGCGCTGCGCCCGGTCCAATGGCCTGTGAAACAGGATGGATCTGGCACCGAACGATTGTTCGGCCGGGGCGGTTTCTTCCAGGCAGACTGCCGCGCCCGCTTCGTTCCCACTCCCTTCCGCCCGCCGGCCGGCCTGACCTCGGCCGACTGGCCCCTGCTTCTCAACACCGGGCGCATTCGCGACCAATGGCACACGATGAGCCGCACCGGCGCCTCGCCGCGTCTGGCCCGCCATCTGCCCGAGCCGATGCTGGCGATCCATCCTGCGGACGCCGCCGCACAGGGTTTGACCGACGGCGATTGGGTGCGGATCAGCTCGGCGCGTGGCGAAATCTGCCTGCCGGTCAGCCTCGATCCCGGCCAGCGGCGCGGCGAGCTGTTCGCGCCGATCCATTGGAACGACTCCTTCGCCGCCAACGCGGTAGTGGGAAAGCTGGTGTCGGACGCCTGCGACCCGGTCTCCGGCCAGCCCGAACTCAAGATCACCCCGGTTCGGATCGAGCCGGTGCCGTTGTTCTGGCAGGCCACCCTGCTGAGCCGCACGATCCCTGCGGCCTTTCCCGCCGGCGTCCTGTGGAGCCGCGCCGCCGCCGAGGGCCATTCCGTCTTCCGTCTGGCCGGCGCCGAACCGGTCGCCGATTGGCGGTCCTTCGCCCGGCCCCTGCTCGGCGAGGGCGCCTGGATCGATTTCCAGGATCGCGGACTCGGTCTCTACCGCGCCGCTCGTCTGGTCGAAGGGCAATTGCAGGATCTGCTGCTGGTCGGACCGGCGAATGCGCGCCCTGACGTCGAGTGGCCGTTCGATCAGAGCTCGCGTGCCGGCCTGCTGTCGGGCAGCCGCGTCGCGGCGTCTTCCAGCCCGATCGTCTGCGCCTGCCACGGCATTACCCAACAGGCCATTCTCGACGCCGCCGCGCGCGGCGAGACCACCCGCGCCGGCACCGGCTGCGGTTCCTGTATCCCCGAAGTGAACAGCCTGAGGAGTGCGTGCTGATGAATCTCAAGGATTTCCGACAAGCCGGTCACTGGCCTACCTTGCTGGCCTCGTTCCTCTATTTTGATTTTTCCTTCATGGCCTGGGTCACGCTGGGGCCGCTGGTGGTCTATATCACCAAGGAACTCAACATTCCGGTCGGCGAGAAATTCACTTTGGTCGCGGTCCCGGTCCTGGCCGGCGCCATCCTGCGGGTTCCGATGGGGCTGTTTTGCGACAAGATCGGGCCGAAACTGACCGGCGGGATCGCCCAGCTGATCGTCATCTCGGGCATCGCCGCGGTCTGGCAGTTCGGCCTCCACAATGTGCTGCAGGTCGAAGCGCTCGGCGTGGTGCTGGGTCTGGCCGGCGCCTCTTTCTCGGTGGCGCTGCCTGCGGCCAGCCGCTGGTATCCGCCGCATTATCAGGGCATCGTCATGGGCATCGCGGGTGCGGGCAATATGGGCACGGTGCTGGACGCGCTGATCATCCCTTCCCTTGCCGAGAAATATGGCTGGCAGGCGGCCATCGGCACCTTGCTGATCCCGCTGGTGCCGACCCTGATCGCCTATCTGCTGATGACCAAGGAAGCGCCG
>Ga0213872_10000661_pt1 | contig 26153 bp, 24 predicted proteins | sample VelepicomBERX_R2_FD_160071 | JGI IMG/M metagenome (GOLD analysis project Ga0213872, IMG submission 160071) | Rhizosphere microbial communities from Vellozia epidendroides in rupestrian grasslands, the National Park of Serra do Cipo, Brazil - RX_R2 | ecosystem: Host-associated > Plants > Roots >...
CATACGTAAGCTTCTTTGAAGTGGCGGCCTATGCCGCATCGAAGTCGGGCGTCCTCGGATTGACGCGCAGCTTGGCTGTGGAATGGGCGCAAAAAGGCATAAATGTAAATGCCATTGCGCCCGGCGTTTTCCGAACCGAACTGAACTCGGCATTGCTTGATGGTACTGACCGTGGCCGCGAGCTGTTGATGCGTACTCCCATGAAGCGCTTCGGGAAAATTCCGGAACTCATCGGCAGCGCCATCTTTCTCGCGTCAGACGCAGCGGCATTCATCACCGGGCAATGCATCGCGGTTGACGGCGGTTTCCTGGCTTCGGGAGTGAATGGATGACCGTAAGCCGCGCCTGACGGCGAATGCCGCCGTCCGGCGGCACGGGAACCCGCGTCCAACCCGGCCATGATGGCGGCTGGATGGAACGGGTTCCCACGAAGTAAGTGGAAAGTACACGAAACGTGCATCGGATAGATTGCAGGACTAGCGAAAATGACCAAACACCTATTGAAAAGTCTCGCCGCGGGTGCGATCACCGCATTGTGTTTTGTCGCTGGTGTTCAGGCACAGGTCAACATTAAAGATGTCGGGAACGGCCGCTACGATGTCGAGATCAATGGCAAGCCGTTTGGCGATTTCTACACTTCGAAAGATGCGCCTAAGCCATACTTCAGCCCGCTCCGCACGGCGGACGGTAAAGTGGTCACTCGCGAGTGGCCGATGCTGCCGAACTCTGGAACCACTCGTGATCACCAGCACCATCGCGGGCTGTGGGTGGGCTACATCGACGTAAATGGCACCAATTTTTGGGAGAATGAGTACTCCTATCATCGGCCCAATGCCGGGACGATCGTCTCTCAAAGCGTGGAAGTCGTAAACACGGGGGGAACAACGGGAACCATTCACGGAATCTTTGCATGGCTGGATCAAACCGGCAACAAGGTGCTGACCGAGGATCGTACAATGACGTTCCGTGGCACGCAGAACTTACGGATGGTTGATATGGATGTCACGCTTACCGCTGCCGTGAAAGCCGTGTTTGCCGACGATAAGGATGGCGCCGTAGCCGTCCGCATGGCAGATTCGCTGACCGAGAAAGCCGGCGGGCTTATGACGGATTCAACCGGCGGCCATGGGATGAAGGAAATTTGGGGAAAACGCGCGGACTGGTGTGATTATACCGGGACGATGGAAGGCGGGAAAGCAGGGCTGGTCATTCTGGAGCATCCCACCAGCTTTCATCATCCGACGCGCTGGCATGCCCGCGATTATGGACTTCTGGCCGCCAATCCCTTCGCTGACCATGCTTACGATCCTTCCGCGCGGGTTAGAAACGTGACACTGGAGCCGGGCGAGAGCGTGCATTTGAGGTTTCGAATCATAGTGCATGGGGAGATCGATACCGCAGAGATCGACAAACTCTATAAGGAATATGCCCGCTCGAATCCGGCAGAGTAGTGTAACGATTCGCAATCTTTAGCAGCTTGACGGCCGAGATCATTCACTATTCCGAGGCTAAGGCTCCAGAAGCTGTTCCCAGTGTAAAGATCAAAAGGTCCCCGGTGAAAAGGCAGCCGATGACTTATCGAAGCTTCTGAATCTGACCAGTGAAAGCCCCGCGATCAGGCCGAGTACATTCCGTTCAGTTCGAGGTCTCATATACACGGAATGCGATCACCAGCCACCGACCTTCACGCCTCTCCACATCGAAATGGAATGTTTCTTGGCCAACGATTTCCACTGTTTCCTTCGCAGTGCCATTTCGGGTGACATTGAGCCCACCCGCACCGAATACGAGAGACGGAACATCTCTTAGCATCTGCCGAGCCACGTCAGCCGACCCACAATAGGCGAGAACCGCCCAGTAGTCATGTGCCTGGGAATGTTCGATGGCCTTCGCGACGGCCACTAGATCGGGCCGGTTGAACACGGTATCTATGAATCGGACTCTATCGCCCGATAGATCGTAGGAATCAGCCGCGCAAAGGCTCGGATTGTTCCACGTGTCAACGGCAGAAAACCAACAATAAGGCAGTTCAATGAGCCGGCTGCGAGTTCGGAGTTCGCCAATCGGTGAAAACGAATCCGGCAAATCCCCCTTGCCGGATTGCCGATTGTCGGTCCGATCATACTGGCTTACAGCACCTTCGAGCTTTATAAATTCGCTAAGGTCTCCCGTGTTCTCAGGATTCCACTCGTAGGCGTAATAGGCCACCCCGACGCCGCTACCGCAGCCCGCGTCACCAAACTTCGCGAGAAAGCGGGCTCTCTTGGCAGGGCCCTGCTCAAGGCGGAACAAATCCAGCCAGTCATACCCTCCAATGGGTTTGGCGCGGTGGTCATCCAGGGCCCCGACTACCTTCCAGCGGTTGGTAGGCTTGCCGTAATTATCTTGATGGGAGGCAGCGAAGAAAGAGAATGTCGCACGATTGCGAAAAGTCATTTCTACTAGCACTGCTGGTGGAAGGTCAACCACCTTGAAATGGAAACGCTTCTCATCCGGCCAGCTCCTATTAATTTCCGCACTCAAGTGCTCCAATTCAGTTAGCGCTTCGATGGCTCGCACTTGCGGACTGCCCCCCATCGCATTGAGCTTTTGAACTACAGCTCTATCCGCCTGGTCGAAAAGATGCCATTCAAGATCGCCGAAGTCCTTCCCTGGCTGGCAAGCGTCGGCGGGCGCTGACGAGATCTCCTTTAAGAGATCCTCAAAGCTTGGCGCATCGGACTGTGGCTGCGCCTGCGCTCCTCTAGGTTGGTAGAAGGCCAGAAGCGTAGCGAGAATGGCAGTCGTCAGAGGCAGACAACCGCGAGCAGATATCAATTTATTCCACACCACAAAAATCGAGCATTGCGGTTATTATGACATTGTAAGTCCCGCTGGAAGGCTTCCCGGCGGGACTACTGACTGAAGGGCGCCCAGCGGCGCTCTGCGGGAAGCTCACAACTCGGCAGCATAGCCAACGACGGGATTACAAGTCACGCCTGAGAAGCTATCGCTCCATCTACTGCGGCTTCATCACTACCCACACATTTCCGTCATAACAATGCGGGCACCTTCCCCCGTTGTGCTTTCCCGTTCCGCGGCATTCCATGCAGCTTGCAATGATCCGAGTTTCACATGCACTCTCGGCTTGTTTCTCGGGGTGATGAATCACTCGCGCGCCATGTTGCTGAACCAGCCAATGGACAAGCCGGTGTTCAATCCGCTCTCTTAAGTCTGAATCGAGCTGCGGTCGGCGGCTTGCCCACCAGTCCGGGATACAGCGATAACAAACCGCTTCCCCAGCATGGAACAATGCTGCGGGCTCAGACGTTCGGAAAAAGATCTTACACGATGAGCAAGCTCTAACCCCAAGCAATCCCAGAGCGCCCTTGATGCGGCTCAGTTCAAGCTCGATGTCGGCCAGGGTCTGAACTAAGTCTGAATCTCGCTTCGCGGAGGCGTCGATGGCATCGGTTGGAAGCTGGGGTTCCATCTGCCTGCTCCCGATAGCAGAAATCATAGAGCAGAACCCATAAGAATGTCATAAAGCCGCTGCTTACAACACTGTCTTCACACAGAACCCACCGGCCGCATATTTACCAGGGACAATGCCTGCTCTGACGTAAGCAGGCGCGCCCCACGTGAGCGTAGATCGCCGATGACTTGCTCGCCTTTTGCCGGATCGATAGCCCGAATAGCATCGCTGACCAATGCAACCGGTCGGCCTCTGTTTAGCAGCTCCTCCGCGATAATGCGTACGCAATATTCGGTAGCTACGCCAAACACAACAAACTCGGCATCCGGTTGGAGCCCTTCTCGGCTGAATCTGTCAAGGAGCGTATCTGTGTTCGGATTGTCAAACACATTCAGAGTGTTCTTCTCCAGTACGTACTGCTGGTAGCTGCGAAGGTCCCGCGGAAGGGTAACCCCGGCACGGTTGGGAATCACCAGCCGCTTTGGCGCACGTGCCTCTGCAATAAGTTCTGCTCCGGGCGTGCCCTTTATACAATGCGGTGGCCACTCGCCGAGTTCGGCGTCATCTGGCTGATGCGCATCTGCTGAAGAAATCAGGAGCACTCGCGCTTCGCGAGACGCCCCCACCAGGCAATTGATATTGGGAATGATCTTCTCGGCCTGCGGTACATAGAGCCGGCCGCCGGGCAGCATGAAATCTGCTTGTCCATCGACTTCCCATAACACGACGCTGCTCGACAAATTGCCGAAGTCGGATCCCATTGTGTCTGCCTTCCCGAGGATCAATCCCAACTCTTTTCTGTTTGATGCCCCACATACAGGTGCCGTTTCGAAGCCCGTATATCAAGATTTGGGAACCGTTAGGCGCCCCGCATACATCTCAAACCAATTAGATCTCCTCCAGAGGTGATGGTTGAGGGTGCATTCTTCGTTTGCACTGATTGTGGCTCTCTGGTCCGCCTCTGCCATTGCACACCAGTCTTCCCAGCCAGATCGCAAACTCGATATCGTTGTCCTTGATCCTTCGCGCAAGCCTGTGCCCGGCGCCGCTGTTGTGGTGCGCGGTGAGACAGGCGTTACCAGCTCGCTGATCACTGCCGCAGATGGCCGGGCAGCATTGGAAAATCCTGCTGGCCCGAATCTTCTGGTCTCAATCTCCAGAGAGGGCTTCGAGGCGGTTGAAAATTACCCGGTCACTCTCTCCGCTTCTGGTTCTACTCAGATTGAAATAACCCTCGCACCAAACCTCCAGCGAAAGGAACAAGTCGATGTGCGCGCCACTGCTGATGAGCTGAACCAGAACTCCTCCGGCAGCCAGGTCGCCACTTCCGCCGCCCGCGAACTGCCGTCGCGCCCCGCCACCGTCGGTGACGCGTTGCCTCTCATACCCGGAGTCATTCGTTCTCCGCAAGGCGCCCTCACCATCTCGGGAAGCGGCGAACATCGCAGCGCCCTGATCGTCAATTCGGCGGACGTAACCGATCCCGCCACCGGCCAGTTCGGCACCACGGTTCCTATCGACAGTGTTGAAACGCTGAACGTATATCAGACGCCGTTTCTCGCCGAATATGGCCGCTTCACCGCTGGTCTCGTCTCCGTCGAAACACGCCGCGGCACGGACAACTGGAAGTGGGAGATCAACGATCCCTTCCCCGACTTCCGCATCCGCAGCGATCATCTGCGTGGCCTGATGGATGCAACGCCGCGCTTGAATCTGGAAGGCCCGCTCATTCCGGACAAGCTTTTCTTCTCGGAAGGATTCGAATATGAAATGAGAAAAGTTCCCGTGATCACGCTCCCTTTTCCGGAGAACCAGGAGATCACGCAAGGCATCAATTCGTTTTCACAATTCGACTACATCGTTTCTCCAACCCAGCTCATTACGGCTGCCGTTCATGTTGCGCCTCAGCAAATGCAGAACGTCAACATGAACGCGTTCAATCCGGAATCCACCGTTCCCGACGCCAGTGTTCACAATGAGACCGCGACACTCGCGGATAAACTCACCGTCCGCCAGGGCGACTTGTTCGAAAATACGCTCTCCTATACACGCTTTTCAGCCGGCGTCTGGGCACACGGCATCGAGGACCTCGTAATAACTCCGGAAGGCAACTCCGGCAACTACTTTGCACAGCAGCAGCGAACCTCGTCCCGCGCCGGATGGCTCTCCACGTACTCGCTGCATCCGGTAAGAACGTTTGGTGTCCACAATGTCAAAGTGGGTGGCTACCTCGCAGGCAGCTCGGAAGATGCCCGCATTGTGGAGCGCCCGTTTGGCATTTTCGACACGTCAGGCAACCTGCTGCAGCAGGTGTCTTTTACACCGGGTTCGCCCGTGCATAAGGCTGACACCGAGATGTCATTCTTCGGTCAGGATCACTGGGTACTTTCGTCCCGTCTCGCAGTGGATACCGGGTTGCGGGCCGAGTCGCAAGCCCTCACGGATACACTTCGGCTTGCTCCCCGGGTCGGAATCGCTTGGACTCCGTTTGCGGAAGCAGGCACCGTCATTCGAGCCGGTATAGGCCTGTTCTACGATCGTGTCCCGCTGAACGTCTTTGGCTTTCCACACTACCCCAGTCAGGTCGTCACAACCTACAACGCCGCTGGGCAGGTTGTCCCGGGCCCCATTGACTACGTGAACATGCTGGGCCAAGTAGACCCAAACAATCCTTTTGTCATCCATGGAAGGACACCCGGCAATTTCTCTCCGCAGAGCACTACATGGACCCTTCAGATGGAACAGCCGCTGTTCCGGGTGCTGAAACTGCGTGCGTCATATATGCAGAACGATGGCACGGGACTGGTAATGCTGAATCCGCTTGCGCCTCCCCCCGGCAGCGCACTCGGATCCATGCTGTTGACCGGAAACGGCCAGTCTTCCTACCGCCAGCTTGAGGTTACCGCTCGCATTCGCCTGCAGGGCGACCGGCAGCAGTTGTTCCTGTCCTACGTACGGAGCCGCGCCCAGGGCGATCTGAACGACTTCAATAACTATTTAGGCAGCTTTCCCGCACCCGTCATCCGGCCGAATCAGTTCGGCAACCTGCCGTCAGACCTTCCGAACCGCGTCCTCATGTGGGGCCTGCTCCATTTCCCCTACAAAATCCAACTCGCGCCGATTGCCGAGTGGCGAAGCGGCTTTCCGTATCTCGTCACCAATGCCGCGCAGGCGTATGTGGGCGCTCCCTATCAGCAGCGCTACCCGAACTTCCTGTCAATCGACGCCCGTATCTCAAAGGACGTCAAGATAAACAAACACACCGTGGGGTCTCAATAAGCGGTTACAATCTCACCAATCACTTCAATCCGGATTCGGTGTACTCGAATACCGACGCTCCGCTGTACGGAATGTTCTTCGGCCAGCATAAGCGGCGCTTCTTTCCGGATTTCGACGTGCTTTTCTGAGACCGCGGACCTTTACATCGCGGCCGAACGTAAGCTGTCTCGATGGCAATCGAAACTTGGCCGGATCCGCTCAATAGGGCGCACGCCTCCCGTTATCTCATCCGGTCGCAGCTGCCGCAGCACTGGTCGGCTGCCCCAGGAGTCCTCATCCGCGAGAATCACCGCTTCGGAAATCTGATAAAGGCTGCGCCGCTCTTCACGGCTATATCGAACGAGTAATCGTATTGCATCCGCCTCCGAGATACCGCGGGTTCTTGCCAGAATCCCTTTCGCCCGCTGCACAGCCTTCCGCGTCTTCAATCGATGTTCGATTCTCGCGATGCGCCCCCGCAGGGCCTTGTTCGCTTCGCTAAGTTCCAGGCGATTCAGCATCGCAGCAATCTGCTGGGCAACGAACTTTGCAAACCGCAGTGGACTCTGCAGACTGGCCGCCTGCACATCGAAGTACAGCCTCAATTCGCCCCAGTCCCGCCCGTTTGCACGGATGCCTGCAACCGCGCAGCCTTGTGGTCCGTGCCCCGGTTGTCCGCCCCAACCAAGCGTCGCTGGTTGATGTTTCCACCCTTCTGCCGCTTCTATCGCGATTTGGCGAATTCCGGACACCCAAAAAACAGTCTCCGCGATCGTCGCCAGCCCGTCGGAAACTTCCAAACCCGCCAAAGCCCGTCGGCCGATCTCGCGCATTGCGTCCGGCTCGCTCAGGCGCCTGTGTACTGGGGCAAAGAGGGCTTGCTGGGTAAGGGCACTCATTCCAGAACTCCTTTATTCCTATCGTTTGTCTGCTGACCGAAAGAGCCGAACTTGTTCAGCGGCAACAACATGCGCAGCGTGCGGAAGTCTCTGCGCAAGGAATTCGGAAATCAAAGGGCATAGATAATCTCTATGTCTATAGACATTATCAGGAATCTCTTCCTGGGTCAACTCGAACTGCTTGTCAGGAGTCCGGATCGTGCCTTATAACGTCTCCAGATAAGCGATCAAATCACTCTTTTCCTCACTCGAAAGGTCGCTGTCGAACAACGCGTCGTAATGATCAACGACCTCCTGCAAGGTCCGGAACCGTCCATCGTGATAAAAACCGCCCTTCTCATGCGTGAACAGCCCTTTTAGAGGAGAGGTCCGGTACATCTTCGTCGGCGACCGGTTGGCCTGGAAATCGTCGATGCCGATTTCTTCCGGCGTGTGCATGTTGTATCCGGGCTCGGTAAACAACGGCGGCACATGACAGCGGGCACACTGCGCCTTGCCTTCAAACACCACCTTGCCGCGTTCGGCCGCCGCAACAATGCCCGGATCATCAAGCTGGGGTGACTTCGGCGCTGGAATGGCCAGTTGATAAAAGTGGAGCGCCGCCAGCTTCGACGTAATCAGATCGGGTTCTTTACGCACCTCGAATGAGCCCGCTTTCACTGCGATCGGGTACTGCGGTGCATCGTCGAGCCGCGAGTCAAAGAACGTGCCTTGCCCGTGCATCTCGAGATTCGAAACAAGCGCATTCCAGTAGGTCGTCGACCCGAATCCGGTCCACGTGCCCAGGTTCACCCCCGCAAGGCCGAACGCTGGCGGAATCAGCGCCGCTGCGGATTTGCCGTCCGGCCGAAATGCCTTGCCGTCAAGCAACAGCTCGGCGTCGAACTTTCCGGGACCCCAGCTCTTCAACACCCTTCTGACGGTCGCCTGGTCGACCCCCAAAAGCTCAGCGACAACGGAGAGATCAGGCGCCATTGCGACAATCGCTCCGACGTTTAAGTCGCGATTTGCCCACGCGTCCAGCCGGTGCCCTATGCCGCGGGCGAACGCATTGTCTACTGTCGAATGGCACAATGCGCATTGGATCCCTATCGATTCAATTCGCCCTGTACTGTCAAAGAACCCGGTGAGACCGACCACTGCATTCAGCTTCAGCAATGCCAGCGTCGTCGCCGGATCGTTCAGATCCACTTTACCCTGAGCCAGTCGTCCGCGAAGCGATTCAGGCAGTGCATCTACGTCTACTTTCAATCCGACTGCGAGCGCCACAATTGGACTTACGCCAGGACCAATCCCGCCCAGCTTCGCCCCGGCCACCGCCTCATGCAATTTCAACTTGCCGCCCCAGAACGCCTGGTCTCCAAACGTGTCATAGCGAAAAATCTGGCGGCCCTCATGGATCATGGCTGCCGCGTTCCTGTACACGCCATCTTCTGCGCTTTGCTCATCGCTATTTGCACGCGCACCCGCCAGGAAGGCGGATGCAGCCACGAGAATGGCTGCCAAACCGGCGCCGCAGATTGCTACTCTCATTCGTTTCATGCATCTCTCCCTTTCACTACCCGAACCATGCATAGCTACAGAGTTCCGGCAGAGCCTTTGGTGGCAGGCAAAGAGAAAAAATTTGGGAACCTTTGGGCGCTGAGAAACTCTGTCTATTTAGGCGCCATCGGCGATAAGGAGATGATTCTTTGTTCTCAATGACGTTCACGAGAAGCACTGATCGTGACACGTGGGACGCGCTTTCTGACGACGAAGTCGTTCGGCACGTTCGCGAGGGCGACACTGCGCTCTACGAGATCCTGGTGCGTCGCTACAATCAGCGGCTCTATCGCGTGGCGCGGTGCATTCTGCGCGATGATGCGGAGGCGGAAGACGTGATGCAGGACGCCTATGTTCGCGCCTACGAGCACCTCGGCGAGTTTGCGGGAGCCGCAAAATTCTCAACCTGGTTGACCAGAATCGCCATCCATGAGGCGCTGGCAAGAGTTCGAAAACGGGCAAGAACCCAAGAGCTTGAGCCGATTCCGGCTTCGAATCTATACATGACAGCCAGAAGCCCGGTGACTACAGAGAATCCGGAGCGGCAAGCCTATGACCGCGAACTGAAGGTGTTACTCGAGCGGGCTATCGATAGCTTGCAGGAGGACTATAGGTCCGTCTTCGTTATGCGCATCGTTGAAGGGTTGACGATAGCGGAAACGGCTGCCTGTCTCGATCTGACCATCGAAACCGTCAAGACCAGGCTGCATCGCGGACGCGCCCTTCTGCGCAGACATCTGCAGCGCCGCGCCGGCATCGTTGCTCCCGACGTTTTTCCGTTCCATCTTTCGCGTTGCGATCGGGTCGTCGAAGCAGTCTTTCAGCGGATTCATGGAGCCTATCCCGAAAGCGCGGATTGATTTACGCGCCCTGATTTACGTACCGAACATGTAATCAGCGGCAGAAACCCGGTTCATCCGCCGCTGATAGCTCACCACTGATCCCGGCCAGATCGCTGGACTCTCTCCGGTCCGCGGATCCTGGTACCAGCTCCGGCAGCCGCCTGCTTCCCAAACGGTGCCCGCCAGTTTTCTTCGCAGCGTCTCGACAAACCGCTTTTGCGTATCCGCCCGCACGTCCATAACGCTCTGCCGCCGCCGTCGCATGAGCTTCAGGCATTCAACCACGTACTTCACCTGGGCCTCGATCATCAGCACGACTGAGTTATGCCCAAGCCCCGTGTTCGGTCCTAGCAGAAGAAAGAAGTTCGGGAAACCGCTCACCGTGACGCCGAGAAAGGCGCTCACCCGCTCGCGCCACGCTTCCTGCAGTTCGATTCCGCGCCGGCCGACGATTCGCGTACCCTTCAGCAATTCGGTGACTCGAAAGCCCGTGCCGAAGATCAATACATCGGCCGCTCGCTCCTGCCCATCCGCCGTGACAATAGAACGCTCACGAACTTCCGCTATGGGATCCGTCACCAGTTCCACCTGCGGCCGCAGCAGCGTCGGGTAGAAATCGTTGGAGAGCAGCACGCGCTTGCATCCGAATTCGTAATTGGGCGTCAGCTTCGCCCGGAGCTGCGGGTCGGCGACCTGCTTTTCCAGGTGCTGCCTGGCCATCTCCTCGCCCTTCTTCCGCATTTTCAGGTTGCCTAGGAATGCCGGCACGCGTATCTCGAGCGCCCAAAACAGAAACGTCCGAAACGCCCATGTGGCGCCCGGCACGCGGCGAAAGCATTTCCTGGCGCGCTCGGTGATGGGCAGATTCAATCGCGGAATGATCCACCCAGGCGTCCTTTGGTACACGAAGAGCTTACTCGCGCGCGGAGCGATATGCGGAATGAACTGCACCGCGCTGGCTCCGGTGCCTATGACCGCGATGTTCTTTCCCACCAGCGATGCACTCGCGTCCCATGTGGCCGAATGAAAATGCGGACCTTCAAAGCGTCCCAGGCCCTTCAATTCCGGATAACGCGGCACATGCAGCGCGCCCATGCCTGACACCAGCACGCGCGCTTCTATTACTTCGCCCGTGTTCGTCAAGACGCTCCAGCGCTGCCGCTCCTCGCTCCATTGCGCCTCTCGCAATGCCGTTCGCAGTCGGATATGTGGCAGAATGCCGTGCCGTTTTGCGCATCGTTTCAGATACGCCTGAATTTCCTGCTGGCTCGCAAACATCTCGCTCCATTCGGCATTGCGGTCGAACGAAAACGAGTACAGGTGCGAAGGAACGTCGCAGGCGCAACCCGGATAGCGATTCTCGTACCATGTGCCGCCGATGTCGTCCGCCTTCTCGATTACCAGGAACGAGTCCATCCCTGCTTCACGCAGCTTGATGGCCATGCAGAGGCCGGAGAACCCCGCCCCCACAATCAACACGTCCACGGCTTCTCTGGCTGCCGTCACACCGCACCCACGTGCGCACCCGTCTCCCACTCCTGCGGTGCGGCAAAAAGGAAAGCCCCCGCTTCCCGCAGTGACTGATGCGCTTCCGGAATGAACTGTGGAGCGAGCTGCCAGGCATGCGGCACTACCGGCCAGACCTTCAGGGTCACAAGCACGCTGGCCCGTTCCGCTCGCTCTGCCAGCCGCACGGAATCGTCCAGTAGAGTTTCGTTCTTCCCCACGTGGATCAGCAGCGGCGGCAGGCTCGCCAGCTCTGCATACAGAGGCGACGCAAGCGGCGTCTTCGGGTCCGCTCCCTTTAAATACCGGCGGGCACTTGGCCCGATCTTTGTTCCGTCGAACATCGCGCATTTCTTGTTATTCGTGCGCAGGCTTTCGCCCCTTGCCGCCAGGTCCACCCAGGGCGAAAACAACGCTGCCGCCGCCGGAAGCCGAAAGCCCGCGTCTCGCAGCCCAACCATCATCGCGACTGCCAGTCCGCCGCCGGCCGAATCTCCCGCAACAACCATGTTTGGATCCATCTCGGCTAGCCCGCGAAACACGGCAACGGCATCCTCCACCGCTGCCGGAAACACATGCTCGGGAGCAAGCCGGTAATCCGCCGCGAATACCTTGAACCCAAGCTGTGCGAAGGAGCAGGTAATCGGCCGGTGCGTCTCCGCCGAGCATGCGAAGTATCCTCCGCCATGCAGGTAAAGAAGGGTCGCGGCGGACGGTCCGCTTGCCTCGGTCGTCACCCATTCGCCTCGCACGCCCCCAACCTGATCGGGCCGGATCTCGATACAGCGCGGCACGCGATGCCGGCGCGGCGCAAAGAGGCGGCGCAGCTCGTTGACATCCCGCGCCACGCGTAACCGCGGCTTCAGGCGTCTCTTCAACAGCCACGCCGCTGCGTAAGCTTGCCAGCTCGCCATTTCACGAACTCTTGCGCGCTATTATTCCATGAACCAGAGGCCAGTAACGGGCAGGGAATAACCGCTGGATCCCATCGAACAGCACCGCATCCGATCCCACCAGAATGCGCCGCTCCCGCCGCTCAATCCCGCGCACAATGCGCTCTGCCGCACGCTCCGGCGGAAGCCTGAGCAACCGCTCGACCTCCGCAAGTCGTCGTGCCGTCTTCTCCGGATCGAGCCCTGGAGAAAGCCGCGCATTTTTGGCGATCCCCGTTCGCACGCCGCCTGGATGCACCACGGAAACACGCACCGGGCTGTTCTCTGTCTCGAGTTCATGCCGCAGCACCTCGGTGAATCCGCGAAGGGCAAACTTACTCGCCGAATAAGCGCATTGTCCCGGCGGCGCAATCAATCCGAAGAGGCTCGACACATTTACAATCTGCCCCGCTTTCTCGCGCTCTAGCAGCGGAAGGAATGCTTTCGTCATCCGCACTGAGCCCCAAAAATTGATGTTCATCAGCCATTCGAAATCTTTGAGTACCACCTGCTCGAAGCTCCCGGCCAATGCCACGCCCGCATTGTTCACCAGTACCGTCACCCGCCCGTGCCGCCTCGCGACGGCATCCGGCAGCGCCGCAACCGCGCTCGCATCCGCGACATCGAAAACGTGTTCGCTGACGGTTACGCCGCGCGCTCTCGCCTCTCGTGCGACCGCCGCCAGCGCATCTTCGTTCTGATCCGCCAGCGCCAGGTGGCATCCACGGCCTGCCAGCACCCTCGCCAGTGCGCCGCCAATGCCGCCCGCCGCGCCTGTAATTACCGCCACGCCGTCGCGCAGCAAGAATCTCGAACCCATCGTTACGAAGTGTCCTTCCGCTCCTATACTTTTACTTGAAGCAGAAAGAGAAACATGTATATCCCGAAGCACTTTGAAGAATCTCGGATTCCCGTCCTGCAGGAACTGATCGAAGCGCAGGCATTCGGATCGCTGATCACTGTGGGTTCGTGCGGCCTTGTTGCCTCCCATATCCCGATGCTGCTGGAACGGAAGGGTTCAGCTAACGGCATCCTGCGCTGCCACGTTTCGCGCGCAAATGGACAGTGGCGCGATTTCTCTCCGGATGTCGAAGCGCTTGCCATCTTCTCGGGGCCGCAGCACTACATCAGTCCCTCCTGGTATCCGGAAAAGTTTGAGACAGGAAAGACAGTTCCCACTTGGAACTATGCCGTGGTCCACGCGTACGGCCACTTACGGGTAATTGAGGATGCGGCCTGGTTGCTGGCTCACGTGGAGAGCCTCACGCAAACGCACGAAGCTGCGTTCCCTACGCCGTGGCGGGTAAGCGACGCACCCGGCGAATATATTCAATCACTGGTAAAAGGCATCGTGGGATTGGAGCTCTCGATTAACCGGCTGCAGGGTAAATGGAAGGTGAGCCAAAACCGGCCGGAGCGTGACCGCGAGGGGGTTGTGAAAGGACTGCAAGCCCTCAACACCCCCGAAAGCCTCGCCATGGAAGCGCTCGTCTCGAGAGCTCTGCGCCGCGAGTGACAGATGCCTCGTTCAGCCCGTCAGTTTGGCAAACATGGTCTTGACGGCGCTCAGAATTCCCGCGTGCTCGCTCGTGAGCGCTGTCAGGCAACTCGTCAGCTTGCCCTCGCCGCCACCCGCCTCTTTGGAAAGAAAACCTCCCAGAAGCGTCGTCGCGATCGGTAGCATGCCGTCAATAACACCGCTGCTGAGACCGGTCTTTTCCGCGAGCGCGGAAGTCAAATGCGTCAGGTCCTGGCCTCCAAAAATAGAACTGAGCAATGACTTGCCCTGCTCCACCCCGGCCGGGCTTGCCGCCGTAGCCGGATCTTCAGCGAACTTCGTAAGAGTTCCTCCGCACAGCAGGTTCGATAGCGCCGGCGAACTTCCGCTCGCAAGCTTTTCCTGTATCCCACCGGCGAGCGCCGGGACCATCGCTTTAAACGCCGAAGTCGTTTGCTCGGCGCTTATGCCGAATTGGCCGGCTAATTGATTCACAAGGCCGCTTCCGCCAGCCGATAGCATCGTGTCCAGTAAGCCCATCTTGCCTCCTTTGGGTGCCGGCTCTCGGGAGAGAGTCATCACCAGACATACTTTGATGCGTCGGAGTGGAAAGCGATTTTTGTAATTTCAGAACGTTGGCAGGGCTGGCACAATGGCCTGGAACCTGCGCCGCTAGGAGTACGCTTGTGCCTTCGGCGGACGCAGGTTCGTGCTTACTGTTCAACCCAAAATTATCAGGCAGTAGCCGCTTTGCCCATTTGTGCGCGCATCTGTTTCATAAACTCCCGCATAGCGGCGAGATGACCGGGTGCGCGGGCTTCAATCCACTTTTCATAGCGGTTCGCAGCCTTTTCCACATGTGCCAGGAACAGCGGATTTACAAACCGTTTCCGGCCCTCTTCGATACCGGGTTTTACGCGCTCCCATACCCCGAAAAACTCGCCGCTGGTCTCAAAGAACAGGTCTTCGTGAAGCAAACCATAATTGAGCAGCGCACAGGCTTGATCCCAGTAACCGAACACCATCATGACAAACGTACCTGCTTCCGACCCCATCGGGGCGATTCGCATAGCCTCCTCGAAGTTGTCCGCGAAGTAATTGTTGAAGAACCAATCGCGCGCCTGGCGCAGTTTGGCCTCGCGGCGCATCTCGTAGACTTGCAGGTGAAGTTGTGCCTGTTCTTGCGTAGGTTTTGTATCCATGATCCGCTATCTCTCCTTTTGAGTTTCCTCTTATGGATTCTTGGCTTCGAAGCCGGGCTGAACCGGGCTCCATAGGTATAACGAACGAGGGACGGCGAAATCGACAGGAGCCCAGTGATTTTTCTGGTAATTCGGCTCACCTCGAGCCTGCTGCTGCCGAGCGCCAAGGACCGTTCCAGCCAACTTCGTTAGCGTACTCCCCACGAAAGGTTATCGTACTTCCCACGAAGAGACTCGCGCTCCGCCAACACGTCCTTGTGATCTGGCAATCCCGTTTCGCCTTCGGTAAAATTCGCTCAGGCGTAGCCAGGCGCCCCCGGACCCGCGGAAAGGGTTGAACCCACTTGTGCATTTGAAGCTTGATGGATGCCTTTATGCAGCCGTATTGCGGGTCGTCGGCAAATTTATGCATGGAGGCACGATGAAACAGCTCCCCGAATCACCCCATCTTTCTCACCTAAAAAAACAAGCCAGTCAACTGCTCAAGGCGTATCAGCGCGGCGATAGCAACGCCATCCATCGCTTTCTTGAAAGTCTTCCAGACAGCCTGAACTGGCTCGCATGCTGCCGACATCCGCAGGTGAACAAGCCGGTGAAAGCCGGCGGACCGATGAGGAGCTATTCGTCGCAGCCTGCGCCTGTGCTGACAAACCGGAAGTACATCGGCTGCTCGATCGCACGCCGGACCTGCTCAAGAAGCTCTCGGACCGGCAATTGCGTCAGCTCCCGAATCTGGCAGCCCAGGGCAACCTTCCTGCCGTTCAAACCATGGTTGAATCCGGCTGGCCGATTGAGACGCTTGGCGGCGACTGGAATGCCACTGCGCTGAATCTGGCTGTGTTTTACGGAAACTCCACCATGGCAGAGCTTCTACTGAAGCACGGCGCCAGTTGGCAAACGAAACATGGCTTCGCAGATAACGTGATGGGCACGCTCAGCTACGCCTCCATGTCGGGCGGAATGGAAGACCCTCACTGGGGAGACTACATAGGATGCGCGAAGGCCCTCATTGCTCATGGCATGCCCCTGCCGCCCGAAAAATACCAATTTTCTGACGAGGTCACCGAATACTTTGAGGGCCTGCGCGCTGTATAAAAAGGCGGCGCCGAATATCTTAGAAGCGCAAAGGACGCGGATGCGCGCCGCCAGACAGCAAAGGAACTCGCTAAGCCTTGGGGTGGGGCGCTTGGTACCGCGCCCGTTTTGCGCGAGTTCCTCAATAGCGCAAAGGGCGCGGATGCGCGCCGCCAGACAGCAAGGAACTCGCTAAGCCTTGGGGCGGGGCGCTTGGTACCGCGCCCGTGTTGCGCGAGTTCCTTAAAAGCTGAACTTCGCCGCTATCTGAACGAAGCGTGGATTATCCGCCTTAGTGATCCGCCCGAAGTTCGGATCGTTAATATTTCCTTCCACCGCGCGTGCTCCGTAGAACTGAGCGTGATTGAGCGTGTTGAATGTTTCCACGCGTAGCTCCAGCGATTTCGACTCCGTGATTCGAGTAATTTTATGCAGCGCGATATCAAAATTCTCTATTCCGGGGCCTGCGAAGAATCGTCTGGATGCGTTACCAGGAGTTCCCAAAGCATTCGGCGAGAACAAAGACGTGTTGAACTCCGGCAGCCCGTTCCGCGGATTGTTATTGATGGCGAGATTGCCCGGTATTACATCCGGCAGATCAAGACTAATGGCGTTGACGCCATTGTTCTGCACGTTGATCAGTGCATTGTCACCCAAACTGGCAAAGGTGACCGGCACACCGCTAGCGAATCGCGTGATTCCCGAGATCGTCCACCCTTGTGTTAGCCGGTTGCGAGCGTGGAACAGCACGTCAAATGGCAATTCGTAGTTATAGCTCGCAACGAAGTCATTTCGGATGTCGAATGCCGAAAGCCCATACTCTTTCCGATAGTTGTAGGGATCAACCTGTTCCTGAAGGTTAGAGGACCAATCGAGCGACTTGCTGTAGGTATAGCTGGCGAGCAGCGTGAGCCGGCCCAAGGTTCGCTTTACAGTCAACTCCAGTCCGTTGTAGTTGGAGTTACCCATGTTCGCGAAGTAACCATCGCTGCCGATCGTATTGGGGAAAGGGGCACGCGTGCCGTTGACGATAGTGCCGTTCGCGCGTTCGAAAACCTGGTTCTCCAGGAACGGTCCACAGGTCGGTGTCCCCGGAGCTACATCTTGCGGCTGGCTCAGGCTCAGGCAAGTGGCGGGTACGCCCGGATTCGCTCCAACTACCGTCAGCAGATGCCGGCCGAGCGTGCCAATGTAGCCTGCTGATAACAGAGTCTTGGCGCCCAGTTGGCGCTCGATTATGAAGTTGAAGTTCATCGAGTAGGGCGTACGATTCTGATGGAAGTAGCTGATTGCGCCATTAATGGGTGTGTACCGCGACCAATCGACGAAATCGGGATTCTTTGGCGAAACGTTGTACGGTGGTGCGTTCACCGGAAATTGCTGCACATATTGTGTTCCGGTCAAAGCGCCCACAAACGGCTGAGCAAACTGCGGAGGTTCCGAAGTCGTGTACGTCAGGCCGTACGGCGGATTACCGGTCGGGTAAGCAATGGTCAGGCCTTCGATGGAGGTGAAGTAGCGTCCGAACCCGGCGCGAATGCTCGTCTTCCCCGGACCTCCGGTCAAGCGCTCCAGCCATCCATCTTTAGCACTGGGCGAGTAGGCGATCCCGAAACGCGGCGAGAAGTCGTTAAGAGGAGTCGGCGCGATGGTCGAGGGCACCCCCGGATCGCCGGGCACTACATAGCCTGTAGGCGCGCCCGGGAACGTCTGCGAATTTTCTCCTTCAATCAGCGTGGTGGCCTGGTTGTGCTCTTCAGACCAGGGCCGAATATAGTCCCAGCGCAGCCCGTAATTGATTGTGAGATTTGGTCTGACCTGCCAACTGTCCTGGATGAAAAGGCCGCCGACAGCCGATAGCTCGTAAAAAGCCGGTGATGATTGCTGCGAATACTGGTCTGGCAAGCCGAGAAGAAAGTCCGCAAATCCGTTGCCCGTGCTCTGACTTCCCGCGCCCGCGAACGTGAATTGGCCGTTGGCTACCAGGTCAGGCAGTTCTTTCACGTGGAATTGGGTGTATTGCCCGCCCATCTTAACCGTGTGCGGTCCCATTACCTTTGAGAAATTGTCATTCACGCTGTAGGTATTGTTCACCTGGATAAGTTCAAAGGGATTTGCTCCGACGGTGAAATTATTGAAAATCAGATTTGCAACGCCCTCGTATTGCGGAAAGCCAGGCTGAATACCCTCCGGTCCCGTCGAGAAACCTTGCTGAGCCAGGCTGACGCCGACGCCGCCTTGCGGCACACCGAGCTGATTGTAGATGCGCATATAGCTAAGGCGAAATTCGTTCACGGCTGTGCTGCCCAGGCTAAGGGTATGGCTCAGAACAGCGAGTTGCGACAATCCATGAGACAAGGCATTGAATCCCGGCACCGTCGCGCCGCCAAAACCGCTCGGTAAGGGATTGTTGAGGTCGTACCCATCCAGATCGTAATAGAGAGACAAGTTCCCGTGTTTCTCTGTATTGATATCGATCCGTCCGGAACCTTTGTCATCGTTTAAGCGCAGCTTAGCTGCGCCCGATGAGAACTGATTTACTCCAACATTCGGCGTGGGGATATATCCGAGAAGACGCGTCGATGGCACTGACCACGCCTTCTGCGGAATCACCGCATTCGGAAACACGCATTCCGTTGCCGTTGCGCAGCCCTGGATATAGAACGGTTCGCCATTGTACACGGAATAACCAAGCCGCTGGCTCAGGGTTTGCGCGAGATAGTTTCCATTCACCGTGCCTGTAAGCGTGTTGGCAGCATCCGCGAAGTTCCCGGTGCGATTGTCGAAGGACGGCACACTGATCAGTCCGGTCTCCTGGCCCTGAATCTGGCGTTGTCCCTGATAATCGCCAAAGAAGAACACTTTGTTTTTCTTGATCGGTCCGCCCACCGTGCCGCCGAATTCGTTTTGCTGAAAAGTGGCGCGCTCGGGAGAAAAGAAGTTGCGGGAGTCCAGATCCGTGTTACGGAGAAATTCGAACAAAGAGCCATGAACGTCGTTTCCGCCCGATTTGGTGACGACGTTGATCAGGCCGCCGCTGTAGCCGCCATATTCGGCATCTGAATTACTCGTAAGGATGCGGAATTCGGCGATGGAGTCCAGATTCGGAATAATTCCCGCCTGCTGGCCGATGGTCTCCTCCACACTGACGCCATTCAGGAAGAATCCGTTCGCGGATTCGCGCTGCCCATGGATGGCGAACTGTCCGGTGGTGAGGCCGCCGGAGACCGGGACATAGCCGAAGCTGCCGCCGGAAGTATTGTTGCTCTGGCCGCTCGTGGTGATGGGGTTGACGCCCGCTTGCGTCGCTAAAAGGTCTGTATAGCTGCGTCCGTTCAACGGAACATCCGTGATTTGTTTGCTGGCAATGGTTTGGCCGAGCTGCGTATCCGAGGTCTCAACGCCCGTCGCGCTTTCCGTAACGCTCACCGTTTCCGAACGCGCTGTCAGCTCCAGCACAACCTCCAGCCCGATCGCGGAGCCAACGTCTACCACGATGCTGGTTTTGCGGTAAGGCTGAAACCCCTCCGCACTGACATCGAGGGTATACGCTCCCACTGGAACAACAGGAAAGACAAACGCTCCCTGTGCGTCGGAGGTGCCAGTCTGCGCGGCCCCCGTTGCGGTATTTGTGAGCACGGCAGTTGCCTGTGGGAGCACAGCTCCCGAAGGATCTTTGACCGTGCCTGTCACTTTGCCTGAGACATCGGCGCTGGCGACCGCACACAACAGTACTCCCGCACAAAGGAGCAGCACCGTCTGCGTCATAATCGCGAACGCACTCCGGCAAAGCTTTGGAACCCTGAACAAATGAAAACTAACCATCTTTATCCCCTGAAGTTGTTTTGGGGGCGCGGGCACACGTCGTGCGTCTGCGCCGCGTTGCCCCGATGCGAAGCCGACCAAGCAGTCGGCTTACCCTGAAAATTTGTTACTTGGAATGCCTAGCGGGAACGGTAGGCGTATCCCACTTCGAAGAAGGCTTTTACGCCCTTTCCCACCATCTGAAATGCATGGGTCATTTTGCGAAGCATCACACTTCCCTCCTTTGGATCAACGTGTACGCACACGGAGAGCATGCGGCGCGAGGCGCCGGTCATCTCCGGGATTTGGGTTGTTGGCGGTGCGGCGTTAGGCTGGGAGGAACGAGCTCTTCAGAATAGAAGGAGGCTCGTTTGAATCACTCTCAGACGTTTCGTCGTACCGCTGCGGACTATCGCCGTCGTTCAATAGATGCCTCCTTTCTTTGGGAATTTGTGCTGCGGGCTTAAGCAGGAACTGTTTCGCCCAATCCAAGAATAAACCCCCCTGGGTATACTTGTAAAGGCACTTTAGGTAATCCTTACAACTTTTTCCAGCTATGGCCCACACAATAGACGAACAGAAGAGACTGTTAAACCGCGCCCGCCGCATTCGTGGTCAGGTGGATGTTGTCGTTCGAACGCTTGAGGAAGAATCAGACTGCTCCGATGTCCTGCATGCGATCGCGGTCTGTCGCGGAGCGCTCGATTCCTTAATGGCCGAAGTTATCAATGGCCATATCCGTTACCATGTGCTCGATCAGAACCGTGAACCCACAGATGAACAGACTCGCGCCGCCGAGGACCTGATCGACGCTTTGAAAATGTATCTCAAGTAATGAGTCGGGCCGGCCTTCGCTATTGCGTTTTGCCGGTTTGGCCTGACAGGCGATATCCGGCCTTAATGGCATCGGACTCGCTCATGTACTTGCCGTTTTTTGTTTTTCCGTACCATCGGTCTCCCTCGCGGTGATACACCTTGGAATCGGTGTTCACCCAGACCATGCCGCTGCCGGAAGGCGGGGGCGCCTGCGCCTTGGTCGCCCGCTGCGAAACCGGTGGACTCGGCGCGGCAGGAGCAGGTGCAGCCGCGGCAGGCTGGGTTGAGCTCGTATCTGTGGTCTTCTTGCTTTTCTTCTTCGATTTAGAGGAACTGCTGCTGGCTGACTGCGTATCCTGCGAACTTGGCGCAGTAGCTGCAGCCGCGGCAGGCTGAGTCGAGCTCGTATCTGTAGTCTTCTTGTTCTTCTTTTTCGCTTTGGTGGAACTGCTGCTCGTCGACTGCGTATCCTGTGCTTTAAGCTGCAGAACGGTCAGAGGACCGCCTACGAGTGCTGTAACGATCAGAACCAGCCAGGCCGCTTTGCTCGCTTGCCTTCTCTCAATGCTCGAGGACATGCGTATCATTCCTCCCCAACCCGATCGCAAAAACCGGATTGCGATCTGTCTTGTCAAGTCATTGTTTCAAAATATGGCCGTTCCGGGTGCGGTCGCCCTGGCCCGAGCCCACCCAACCTCGTTCCAGCTCATGTGCGCAAACAGTCGCGACCGGGTAGAAGTGGCCTAGGACGGACCTCTGATGTGATCGGTAGCGGCACAGGCTACCGAGGCACGCGTTCCGCACTTCGATCAGGAGGTGCACGCCGCTCGTGCGCTGAACCATCTTGTCCTATGGGTTATCCTTACTTGCAATTTACATTTTGAGGCGCGGACAGCGCGGTCAATGTGCGGGGGTTTGGATAGCTGTAGGCCCCACCGATCGCGCTGGACGGGAACTCGAATTCGAACCATTGCAGTAGCGCCTCGTTCTGCGGATGGTAAGTCATGCCGTTCATCGTGATCGGGAATACGTCCTGTGGGAGCCCCTCGATTACGTCGCCAACCTCCAAGTTGTCCTGGCAGTTCCCGTTCGGGGACAGCCACCACGGCGTAATGTTGTGAATGCCATCGCTGGCAACAAACGGATCGTTGTAAGTCTCGGCGATTTCATGGCTGAGCGCCGTCACGTCCTGGAAGCCGCCGCGGAAAAGACCGGGGCTGATCCAGCTTGAGTAGTTCAAGACATAGCGTCTTTCCAGATTGCCGTTACTAGCGTCACCCGGTTCGAGATCATAGCTGTGAAATCCAAGTACGCAGCAATCGCTGGGGTTGCCCACGTAGAGATAAGTGTTGGGAAAGAGGAATGTTGAAATGTCCCGGGTCGTGATGTCCCCAGCGTTCTCTGCGGCCCCTACTGGCGTGCTGTTGTCGACGGGGAATGTTGGAGGGAACAACTCATTGATGAAGGTGTTGGCATCGACTAACACAAAGCGGCAACAGGAGCCATCGCCATTCAGGGCAAACCGGTAAGTGCCTCGGATGAGCACCATGGTCCTTCCCGTCTTGACGCTTGGATTCAGCAGTGTGTGCCAATCCGACTTGGCGCTGTCAAAGAACTCTGCTCGTTGGATAGCATCGGTGATTTGGGTCGGGATGTCGCTGCTCGAGTAGGCCGCGTCTTGAAAAACCGGTGAATTCAATGTTGGCTGGATAAATGCCGTTGGGCTGGAGATGAGGGGCTGGCCATTGACGAATCTCGGCGAGCCGTCGGAGTTACGCAGATCAAGCGTGACCGGAACGATCGGAGCGTTAAACGTGGTAGTACCATGATGCTGGGGTTCAGTTCCCACCATGTTGTAATACCAGACGTGTTTCGCATTGCCGTTTTGATCGACACCGTCTGCCGTGAAGTGGTCGTTAAAGTTAACAAGCGAATCGATATCGGGGATGCCGTGAGTCGCATGCCCCTGGCCATTCCGGTGGCCGCGCGGCGCTACCGTTAAAGATTTGTGACCGGCATTCGACAGATAGTCGATGGGAACTTGATCTCCATCTTGTTGTGCAAAGCAGACGAAAGCCGTTGCACACACGAATGGCAGAATCAGTGACAATCTTTTAGAAGGTTTGTTCACGCCGCACCTCTCGCTTTCCCGGGAGATCCATGGGCTGTGGGATCGCCACGCTCTAGTTAACACAATCTTTAAGAGCTGTCAATGAAGATTCCGATTCTTCTATCTCATATGTCCGAAAACTGCCTGTATCGGTCGCAAGCTGATGGATGAGCCGAAGACCGTTGCGATACTGAGCGAGCTGCATCACGCGATTGATGCAGAGCATACTACCCGCACGCAAGATTGCTTACTCTCCCGCATCTAACCTCGGCACGAGTGCCGTCTTGTATCCGGCGGGTATGGGAAAAAGCGTCCGGCCTGTCTCCTTAGAACTCATCCCATAAACCCGCGGTCGCGGCCAAGCTGAGCCGCCGGGCTACTCCCGGATAGCCGTGATCCGGGCGCAACCGGCAATTCGGTTGGATCGATCAGTAAACACTGGGCGGACCAGGGCGGATTTATCGACCGCAACCCAAGTTCTGTCCGGATTGGGGACCACTAGCCTGGAATCGTGTCAAGAGCAAAGCCGGTGACTGCAGCCTCAATGCGAAACGTTCAGGGGCGCTGCATAACTAACTGGCAGAAACCGCAACGATTCGATAGGACAACGCGCGACCGAGTTTCTCGCTGCCCTGAAAACAGGAACGCTATATGTGGAGCGCGGAAAGTTTATTTCGCTGTTGACTCAGCCTCGCCACTTCAATCCGAGTGAGTCATATCAGGATATTCAACCGTCAATCGCACTCTGATTCGTGATGCGTTGGGTCTTGATGTCGCGCATGGGCGGCTGACCGAAGAAGCGGCTGTACTCCCGGTTGAACTGACTCGATGATTGCGGCTGCATGCTGCATCTTTTGTTGGGAATTGCAGATGTTCGGTGACACGTCGAGGTGACGTGACGGACAAATCCGGACGGTTGGACGCCGTTGAGCTCGACCTAGATCGTCCTACTCGCGAGCCATTTAGAAACTGAAGACATCGCCAGTTGACCGGGCACGGTCAGACCCGGGCACTATCAGACCCGGGCACTATCAGACTAAGATGTGTGCACTCGGAGCATCTGGAGCAGGCCCTTTGGGTGCAAACGCACGAGGCGGCTGGACCTTTGATAATCAAATGTAGTTAGTCCTTGTTTGCCCGAGCGCGCCGCTGTCCGAAAGCGATGGCCGTCAGCAAGACTGCGACTAGCAGGCCGTAGCCGGGCTCGGGAACCGCAGTGGGCGTGATGGTGTACGTCGATGTAAACACCGCTGGGCTGCGATCTTGGAAGAGCCCGGTAGCTGTGCAAGGAAAGGATGCGCATTGGGCAAAGGCAAACCGCATCAGAGACACGTCCTTGGTATTTATCGGCGTGACGGTACCACTAAGGTTGGTAAACATCAGCGGAGAGAAATCCACTGCGAAGCCGCTCGGGGTACCGCTTAAGATCGAAATCGTGGCCGTTAGCGATGTTGGCGTATAGTTCGATGGATCACTAAACGACAGCAGGACAGGCGCAGTGTCGCCGGCCACAGGTGTGTTAGACAGACTGAACGTACCTGACAGAATCGAGCCAGCATGAAGCGGCGAAAGATCCAAGCTGATCGATTCGATAATGGCCGACTGCATCAATCCGGCTCCAGCCATCAGCAGCGTGAGCGGAAGAAAGATTTTCATTTTGTCAGCCACCTTTCTGGAGATCAGCCAAGACAGTGTAGCGGTGCGGTTTCTTGTACGGGCGGTCGGTCTATCACAGACAGACAACTTATCGTCCTCCGCTGCACGTCCGCCGTACAACTCGTATGATTTCAAGATAGATGGCCCAATGGCCATGTGTTTACTGATGCCTTCCGGTAGTCCCCGCGGGACCGCCGCCGCCAGGCCCAGATTAAGGGAATCACAGCCCGCCAAAAAAATTTACCTGCCCCATCGAAAGGCCCCTTGGTGAAACTGCGCGCTTGAGAAATCCGTCAGCGAAAATCAGGATTTTTTCAAGCTCAATTCCCTGAAATCAAAGACGTTCGCGCGGCAAGGCTCGTTGTCCCTTCCTGCTCTTTGAGGCCACTGCGTCCATTTCAAACTACTACCCGGCTGCGCGTATCGTTCATCGCGCAAAGGTCGTTCTTATCCCTCCACTTGCTACCCTCCAGGCGGGCTTAAACCAACTCGTCATGACCGCACGCCAACAACGTAAGGCTCGCCGCGCCGCCGAGCGCCGGACCCCCAAACTGGAAAACAGAAACGCTGCCACGGCCCACGAGGCAGCGCAGCAGACACGCGCCGAAATCAACCGCCTCAACGCTGCAAACTCGACCGGCCCTCGTACCCTCGAAGGCAAAGACAAATCGAAGCGCAACTCCTTCAAGCACGGTCTCTATGCCAAAGACCTCGTCCTCCCCGGCGAAGACCCTGCCGAACTCAACCGGCTTCGCTCTACTCTTCGCGCCGAGCACCAGCCCACCAGCGAAACCGAGGAAATTCTCGTCAACGAAATCGCCGAGCACTTCTGGCGGCTTCGCCGCATGCGTCAATTGGAAGCGCGCGGCATGCAGCCGGAGAACTTAGATGGTTGGCTGGAATCCGGCCTGCTCGCCCTCGTCGCGCGGAACATGGCCTCCGCCGAGCGCGGCATTCACAAAGCCATCACTACTCTCCGCCGCCTCCAACTCGACCGTGGCTTCGTTCCTTTAGAAATCGCCCAGGCTGTTAACCAAGGCGTCGGTCAGCAAAGTGTCGGCCAGGAAGTTGACGCTCAGGAATGTGTCGAGGAGCTACACGATGCCTCCTCACAAAAGCCGGCAGTTTGCGTGGCAGGTCGCAATCTGACGGAACCTGGCTTCGTTCCTTTAATCTGGGAAACCGCCCCGCTGGATTTCGATCTCGCAGCCTGAAAAACACGGGCAACACCCTGATCTTTGACAATTGAATACTTGCGCGCCCCTCGCCTCCGCACCCGGCCTGTGTCCGGAAACGCCTCTCAATCACTCCCGGTACACTGAGTCTTAGGCGTTTTATGAAGAAGATTCTTTTTGCTGCTGCCGCGCTTCTGCTCCTGTCAGCTTGGCTTTTCGCCGATGCCAACCCCATCCGCAAAGCTCCCGAACTCGCCTTCACCATCCCGGGACAGGGAGAAAAACTTCTCAGCCAGTACCGCGGCAAGGTCGTGGCTCTCGAGTTCATCCTTACTACGTGCCCCCACTGCCAGGCCGCTTCCAGGGTCATCCCCCAGTCCCAGCA
>Ga0213872_10000662_pt1 | contig 26134 bp, 21 predicted proteins | sample VelepicomBERX_R2_FD_160071 | JGI IMG/M metagenome (GOLD analysis project Ga0213872, IMG submission 160071) | Rhizosphere microbial communities from Vellozia epidendroides in rupestrian grasslands, the National Park of Serra do Cipo, Brazil - RX_R2 | ecosystem: Host-associated > Plants > Roots >...
GGTTATCTAGTTGTTTAACGAGTGCCTGAAAATCTACTTTTTTCATCGTAGCCTCCCATCAGTCCATATTGCTTAGACCGATGGGAGAGCTAGCAGTTCAACACCTAGCCACTACATAGCCTTTTTTAACCAGCTTTGACTTTCGCCACCGCCGGCGCCGGAATCGGCTCCGGGGAACAGGTGGAGCCGGGCGGCTCGGGCAGCGGACGCGGCGCATGCGGCTGGCGCAGGTAGCGCGACGAGTGGTGGCGGTGGCCATTGCCATGCGCCGGCCAGGTCAGGAAGCGCGACAGCTCCTGCAGCGCGCGCTGGTAAACCTCGCGCTTGAACTCGATCACCACGTCCAGCGGCACCCAGTATTCATGCCAGCGCCAGGCGTCGAATTCCGGATGGTCGGTCAGGCGCAGGTTGACGTCGCTGTCGCGCGCGCACATGCGCAGCAAAAACCAGATCTGCTTCTGGCCACGGTAATGGCCGCGGATCTCGCGCTTGATGAAATGATCGGGCACCTCATAGCGCAGCCAGTCGCGCGTGCGACCGACGATTTTCACATGCTCCGGACGCAGGCCGATTTCCTCCTCCAGCTCGCGGTACATCGCCTGTTCCGGCGTTTCGCCGTATTTGATCCCCCCTTGCGGGAACTGCCAGGAGTGCTCGCGCACCCGTTTACCCCACCACACCTCGTTCTGCGAGTTGAGCAGGATAATGCCGACGTTGGGCCGAAACCCCTCACGATCGAGCATATTGCACCTCAAACTTTCTGCGACCGAGCGTCCTGCTTATATTTTTGCCCACAAAACCGCGCTCCGGCGGCCTTTTCGGGGTAAGAAAAGGGTCGGAGGGCACTCTATTGAACGCATTTGTATAAAGTATGGACGCATCGGACAGCTAATCCTTTAAAATTAGGTTGATTATAACCCCCTCTTTTTAAAAAGAATTCATAGATATGCGCGCCACCCGATTTTTTATTTCAACACTTAAAGAAGCGCCTTCCGACGCGGAGATCGTTAGCCATCAGTTAATGATGCGCGCGGGCATGATCAAGCGTCTCGGCTCCGGCATCTATACCTATATGCCGATGGGCCTGCGCATCATCCGTAAAGTGGAAGCCATCGTGCGCGAAGAGATGAATCAGGCCGGCGCCGTGGAGCTGCTGATGCCGCTGGTGCAGCCGGCCGAGCTGTGGCAGGAGACGGGCCGCTGGGACAAGATGGGCCCCGAACTGCTGCGCCTGAAGGACCGCCACGGCCGCGAATTCGCCTTCCAGCCGACGGCGGAAGAGGTGATGACGGATGTTGTGCGTACGGAAATCAAATCCTACCGACAGTTACCGTTGAATTTTTACCACATCCAGACCAAGTTCCGCGACGAGCGCCGTCCCCGCTTCGGCCTGATGCGCGGCCGCGAGTTCACCATGAAGGACGCCTATTCCTTCGACCGCGACGTGGCCGGCATGCAGGCCTCGTACAAGATCATGTACGACGCCTACGTGAAGATCTTCAACCGCTTCGGCCTCAAGTTCCGCGCCGTGGCGGCGGATAACGGCGCCATCGGCGGCACCGGCTCGCACGAATTCCACGTCATCGCCCACACGGGCGAGGATGCGCTGGTCTACTGCCCGACCTCGGACTACGCGGCCAATATGGAAGCGGCGGAAGCGCTGCCGCTGGCGGCCAGCCGCGCGGCTGCATCGCAGGAACTGGTGAAGGCGTCCACGCCCAACGCCACCAAGTGCGAAGCCGTGGCCGAGATGCTCAAGCTGCCGCTGGCGCAGACGGTGAAGACCATCGCCCTGACGGTGGAAAAGGAAACCGACGGCAAAGTCAGCAAGCAGTACTTCATGCTGCTGCTGCGCGGCGACCATGAGCTGAACGAAGTCAAGGTGGGCAAGGTGGCTGGCCTGCAGGCGCACCGCTTCTCGACCGAGGCGGAGATCCAGGAAGTCTACGGCTGCGTGCCCGGCTACCTGGGCCCCATCGGCACCAAGGCGCCCGTCACCGTGGTGGCCGACCGCACGGTGGCCAATATGGCGGACTTCGTCTGCGGCGCGAACGAGGCGGGCTACCACTTCACGGGCGCCAACTGGGGCCGCGACTGCGCCGAGCCGGCCGTCGTCGCCGACCTGCGCAATGTGGTGGAAGGCGACGCCTCGCCTGACGGCAAGGGCGTGCTGGCCATCGAGCGCGGCATCGAAGTGGGCCACGTGTTCCAGCTGGGCACCGCCTATTCGGAAGCGATGAAGGCCACCTACCTGGACGAAAACGGCAAGCCGGCGCCGATGCAGATGGGCTGCTACGGCATTGGCGTCACCCGCATCCTGGGCGCCGCCATCGAGCAGAACTTCGACGACAAGGGCATCATCTGGCCGACCGCGCTGGCGCCGTTCGAGCTGGTGCTGTGCCCGATGGGCATGGACCGCAGCGAGATGGTGAAGGAGGCGGCGGAGAAGCTGTACGCGGAAGCGACGGCGGCCGGCATCGACGTCATCATCGACGACCGCGGCCTGCGTCCGGGCCAGATGTTCGCCGACTGGGAACTGATCGGCGTGCCGCACCGCGTGGTGATCGGCGAGCGCGGCCTGAAGGAAGGCAACCTGGAATACCAGGGCCGCCGCGACACGGAAGCGACGGCGGTGCCGGTGGCCGACATCGTCAGCTTCGTCAAAGGCAAAATCGCGCAGTAAGATGGACGCGATCTGCCATGCCCTGCCGGTGGAGCGCCGCAACTGGCCGCGCCGGCTGGCATTGTCGCTGCTGACGGCGCTGCTGCCCCTGCTGGCCTGCGCGCCATTGGCGCAGGCGGGCAACCAGAAGGAGGAAGCGCTGGCCGACTCGGTGCGGCTGGCGCTGGCCAACGCCATTCGCGACAGCGCGCCGCCCAGGCCCAGCTTCCGCAGCGAGGGCGACCGCCTGCGCTACGAAGCGTGGCTGGGGCAGATGTCCGCCCGCCTCAAGCGCAAGATGCCGGACGACCAGACGCGCAATGAATTCCTCAGCACCGTGTGGTACGAGTCGCACCGGGCGGGCCTGGACGAAGGCCTGGTGCTGGGCTTGATCCAGGTGGAGTCGGCCTACCGCAAGTACGCCGTGTCCCTGGTGGGCGCGCGCGGCTATATGCAGGTGATGCCGTTCTGGACCAGCGTGGTGGGCGACAGCAACCGCAGCGCCCTGTTCAATATGCAGGCCAATCTGCGCTATGGCTGCTCCATCCTGCGCATGTATCTCGACATGGAAGGCGGCAACTACTTCCTCGCCCTGGGCCGCTACAACGGCAGCCGCGGCAAGCCCGAATACCCGAACGCCGTACTGGCCGCAAAGAACAACTGGCGCTTCTAAAAGCAACCGGGGTCAGTTCCGGCAATCGGACACGGCCCCAGCTGTCGCATTCTGCAATGGCGGAGCTTGTGTCGGATTGCCGGAACTGACCCCGGTTTTGGGATCAGCTGGGGATCAGCTCAGGTGGTCGGAAATGAGCTTGGTCATTTCGAACATGGAAACCTGGGCCTTGCCGCCGAAGACAGCCTTCAGCTTGTCGTCGGCATTGATCATGCGGCGGTTGGCCGCGTCCTGCAGGTTCAGCTTCTTGATGTATTCCCACACTTTCTTGGTCACTTCGGTGCGTGGCAGCGGCTTGGCGCCCACGACGGCGGCCAGGGAAGCCGACGGAGTCATCTCTTTCATGAAGGCGGCGTTCGGTTTGCGTGCGGCAGGCGCTTTTTTCACGGCTGCGGGTTTTGCTGCTGCTTTCTTCGCGGCGGGTTTCGCGGCCGCGGCTTTCTTAACTGGTGCTGCTGGGGTTTTTTTGGCAGTTGCCATCTTCAAGCCTCCTTAACGAACACAATATGGAAAATTGCGCAATTGATCGCACCGGCTAATATTGGTAGGGATTTACCGAGTATGCAAGTGTTTTTCGCGTTTTTTCCCGGAAACGCCACGTAAAATCTAGCTAACATATGCAAAAGGCCGCGCATAGCGGCCTTTTTGCTGACGATGCCCGTGTTTACCGCATGCCCGGCATCATGCCCTTCATCGCGCGCATCATCTTCATCATGCCGCCGCCGGACAGTTTTTTCATCATGGTCTGCATCTGCTCGAACTGGTTCAGCATGCGGTTGACCTCCTGCACCTGCACCCCGGCGCCGGCCGCGATGCGGCGCTTGCGGGTGGCCTTGATCAGCTCCGGCTTGGCCCGCTCCTGCGGCGTCATCGAGTCGATGATGCCGACCATGCGCCGCACCTGCTTGTCCGCCTGGTCCATGTTGGCGTTGCCGGCGGCCTGCTGGAACTGGGCCGGCAGCTTGTCCACCAGGTTGGCCATGCCGCCCATATTCTTCATCTGCGCCAGCTGGGCCTTGAAGTCGTTCATGTCGAACTTGCCGCCGGACTTGACCTTGGCCGCCAGGTCGGCCGCCGCCTTGGCGTCCACGCCCTTGCGCGCCTCTTCCACCAGGGCCAGGATGTCGCCCATGCCCAGCACGCGGTTGGCCATGCGCTGCGGATCGAACGCTTCCAGCCCGTCCAGTTTTTCCGACACGCCGGCGAACTTGATCGGCTTGCCCGTCACGTGGCGCACGGACAGGGCGGCGCCGCCGCGCGCGTCGCCATCGAGCTTGGTCAGCACGATGCCCGTCAGCGGCAGGGCGTCATTGAAGGCCTTGGCCGTGTTGATGGCGTCCTGGCCCAGCATGGCGTCGACCACGAACAGGGTTTCGATCGGCTTGACCGCGCCGTGCACGGCGGCGATCTCCTTCATCATCTCTTCGTCGATGCCCAGGCGGCCGGCGGTGTCGATGATCAGCACGTCGTGGTAGTGCTTCCTGGCCCAGTCCAGCGCGGCCAGGGCGATGTCGACCGGCTTGTCCTGCGCGGTGGAGGGGAAGAAGTCCACGCCCACCTGCTGCGACACGGACTGCAGCTGGGCGATCGCGGCCGGACGATAGACGTCGGCCGAGACGGTCAGCACTTTTTTCTTCTTCTCTTCCTTCAGGTACTTGGCCAGCTTGCCGGTGGTGGTGGTCTTGCCCACACCCTGCAGACCGGCCATCAGGATGATGGCGGGCGGCTGCTGGGCAAAGCTCAACTGCGACGCTTCCGCGCCGAGATCGGCGCCCATGAGGGCGGCCAGTTCGCGCTGCACCACGCCCACCAGGGCCTGGCCCGGCGACAGCGAGGCGAGGACTTCCTCGCCCAGGGCCTTTTCCTTGACGCGGGCGATGAATTCGCGCACGGCGGGCAGGGCGACGTCGGCCTCGAGCAGGGCCAGGCGCACTTCGCGCAGCATTTCGGCGGTGTTGGCCTCGGTCAGGCGGGCCTCGCCGCGCATGGTTTTGACGACCTTGGCAAGGCGTTGGGTCAGATTATCGAGCATGGTGAATCCGGATTCTGTCAGTGGGGGCCATTTTACCGCATCGCGCGGCGGCGATCCTGTTATCATTTCTGACACATCCATGAAAGGGGGCGGCATGCGCGGGGCGCGGGCGGTGATGCTGGCGATGTTGACGCTGACGGCGGCGCTGCAGGTGCGGCCCGCAGCGGCGGCCACGGTCAGCATGGCCTTCGGCGACAACCTGCCGCCTTATATCCTGCCCCAGGCCGACGGCGGCATCGAGGTGGAGGTGGTGCGGGCGGCGCTGGCCTACCGCGGCCATGTGCTGGAGGCCCACTATCTGCCCATGGGCCGCATTCCCGTGAGCTTCAAGTCGCACCAGGTGGACGCCATCATGATGGACGTGGGCGAGGACATGACGCCGCAGGGCGGCTACTACGCCAGTCCGCCCGTCCTGTACGACAATGTGTTCTACACCCTCAAGCGCAGCAAGCTGGAGATCCATCGGCCGCAGGACCTGCAGGGGCACACGGTGCTGTCTTTTGTGGGCGCGGCCAAGCGCTATCCGGAATGGCTGCAGGCCATCGCGCACTCGGGGGCCTACGCCGAGAACAACCACCAGGAGGCCCAGCCCATGCTGCTGGCGCTGGGCCGCTACGACACGGTGCTGAGCGACCGCACCATCTTCCAGTACTACACGCTGCAGCAGCAAAAGCGCATGCCGGGCTTCGTCATGCCGGAGGTGGAGGAGCATCCCTTCACCGAGGCCAATCCCCAGGACTACCGGCCCGTGTTCCGCGACGCCGCGATCCGCGACGACTTCAACGCGGGCCTGGCCTGGCTGCGCAGGACGGGCCGCTACCGCGCCATCTACGACAAGTATCTGAAGAAGTAAGTTGATGCTGGTCAGTCAAACATAAGTTTCCCGTTGACAATAGTTGCAAAAAGCGTCATCGTGCGTACAGGTCAAACTTATTTAAAAGGTAAGATCATGGAAATGTACGCATACCAGAATGAGCAAGCCCGGCCCGCGCAGCCGCAGCGGGTGAAGTTCCACGCCACGGGCGGGGAGTATTTCCGCATCTGGATAGTCAATCTGCTGCTGACCATCGTGACGCTGGGGATTTATTCGGCCTGGGCCAAGGTGCGGCGCAATCAGTATTTTTATGCGAACACGGAGCTGGCCGGGGCCAGCTTCGAATACCACGGCAATCCGCGCGCCATCCTGAAAGGGCGCATCGTGGCCGCGCTGATGGCCGGCGCCTATGGCCTGGCGGGACACTACTCGCCAAAGGGAGGCGTCGTCGTGGCGCTGGTGCTGGCCGGGCTGTCGCCGTGGCTGATCCTGCGCAGCCTGCAGTTCCGCCTATATAACACCAGCTACCGCGGTATCCGCTTCATTTTTGCGGGGCAGACGCGCGACGCCTATACCGTCTATCTGTGGCGGCCGATCATGAATGGCTTCACCCTGATGCTGGCCACGCCCTTCGTCTACCAGCGCATGAAGGCCTGGCAGCATGGCGAGAGCCGCTTCGGCACGGCGCGCTTTTCCTTCGACGCCACGGTGGGCAGTTTCTATAATCTGTACGCTGCCTTTATGCTGGTGCTGGTGGGCTGCACGGGCCTGCTGGGCGTGCTGATCTTCTCCGGCCCGGTGGCGGCCTCCGTCGCGGCAAATACGGCCATGGCGGGTCAGGCGAAAATGGGCTTCATGCTGCTGGGCGTGTATGCCTTGCTGTTCGCCCTGTATCCCTTCTTTACCAGCTTCCTGCAAAAGCTGGTGTGGAATCACACCAGGCTGGAACAGCACCAGTTCAGCAGCGATATGCGCCTGGGCCGCCTGGCCTTCATCACCCTCACCAATTACCTGGCCATCATCTGCACGCTGGGCCTGTTCCTGCCCTTCGCCAAGGTGCGCGCCATGCGCTACCAGCTGGAGTCGATGTCGCTGCAGCCGCAGGGCAGCCTGGACGACTTCGTCGCCGCCAGCGGCGCGCCGGTGGGCGCCTTCGGCGAGGGCATGGCCGATGTGCTGGACTTCGATTTCTCCCTCTGAGGCATGGCGATGCACGCGCAGGCGGAAGGCGTGGCGGCGGTCTATTTCGACGGCCGCAGCTCGCGCCTGCATCAGGTGCTGCTGACGGTGCGCGACGGGGTGGCGTATCTGGAAGGCGATGCGCAGCGCGCCTGTGCGCTGGGGCAGTTGCGCGTGTCCGAACGCAGCCGCCACGGCGCGCGCAAGGTGACCTTCCCCGATGGCGCTTATCTGGAGGTGCGCGACGGGGCCGGGTTCGCCCGCCTGCTGCAAGAAACGGGACATCGCGACAGCTGGGTGGTGCGCGCGCAGCAAAGCTGGCGCGCCGTGCTGCTGGCGGCCGGCGCCACCGTGCTGGTGCTGGCGCTGGGCTATGCGTATCTGCTGCCCGCTGCCGCCGGCTGGATGGCCGAGGCCATGCCCGTCAGCCTGGAACGCCGGCTGGGTGCGGGCGTGCTGGAAGCGTTCGATGGCCGCGTGTTTCTGCCATCGGCATTGCCGGCGCCGCGCCAGGCGCAATTGCGCGCGGCCTTCGCCCGCCTGCTGCCGCCGGATGCGGAGGCGCTGCCCGGTGGCGCGCAGTCCGGCAACGCGCCGGACTGGCGCCTCGTCTTCCGCCGCAGCCGCATCGGCCCCAACGCCTTCGCCCTGCCGTCGGGCGAGATCGTGCTGACCGATGAAATGGTGGCCCTGCTGCAGGACGACCAGGCGGTGATGGGCGTGCTGGCGCACGAACTGGGCCATCTGCACCGGCGCCACATGACGCGCCGTATCATCCAGGGCGCGGCCGTGGGCGCGGGCACGGCGCTGCTGTTCGGCGACGCGTCCACCTTGCTGTCCACGCTGCCGGCGCTGGCGCTGGACATGAAATATTCGCGCGACGCCGAGCGCGAGGCCGACGACTACGCCATCGCCATGCTGCGGCGGAACGGCATCGCCCTCGATCACCTGGCCCGGGTCTTCGAGCGCCTGCGGCAACAGGACAAGGCGGGCGGCGAGCTGCCTTATCTGTCCAGCCATCCGGCCAGCGCCGAGCGCATCGCGCGTATCCGCGCCGCCGGGCGTTGACTGCCCGCGCCGCAGACGGGCCGATAGTGTAAACTTATCCAATGCAGATCTATTTTCTTATTTCAGCCTTCGTGCTCTACCTCGCCTGCGCCGGCCTGCCGCCGCGCCGCGGCGCCCTGATCGCGGCCGCCACCGGCGTCGCCTGGCTGCTGCACGGCGCCGGCCTGTTCGTGGAAGTGATGGGGCGCGGCTCGCTGCGCGTGGGCTTTGCCGTCATGCTGTCCTCGGCCCTGTGGGTCTCGGTCGGCGCCTACTGGGTGGAGAACCGCAACCTGGGCGTGGACAGCCTGCGCCGCCTGGTGCTGCCGTTTGCCGCACTGGCCGTCGCCCTGCAGGCCGTCTTCCCCGGCAGCGTGATCGACATGGAGGGCCGCTCGCCCCTGTTCGGCTGGCATATCGCCATCGCCACCCTGGCCTACGCCACCATGACCATCGCCGCCTTCCACGCCGTGCTGATGGCGCTGCAGGAGTCGCGCCTGCACGCGGGGCGCGAGCGCACGGGCTTTTTCACCGTGGCGCTGGACCAGTTGCCGGCCCTGCTGACCATGGAAAAACTCCTGTTCCGCATGATCGGCCTCGGCTTCGTGCTACTGAGCCTGACCGTCCTCTCGGGCATCGTGTTCTCGGAGCAGTTGTTCGGCCAGGCCCTGAAGTGGGACCACAAGTCCATCTTCACTTTGCTGTCCTGGATGCTGTTCGCGGCCCTGCTGGCGGGACGCCGCCTGCGCGGCTGGCGCGGCAAGACGGCCCTCAGCTTCACGCTGGCCGGGTTCGGGACCCTGCTGCTGGCCTATGTGGGCAGCCGTTTCGTGTTTGAAGTCGTGTTACATCGGGGATTCGCATGAGCCGTATCTTAATGTGGCTGGCGCTGGCCTTCCTGGTGGTGTTCGCCGTGCGCAGCAAGCTGCGCGAACTGCAGCAGCGGAACGAGCCTGTCCGCCGCGGACCGTCGGGCGCAGGCGGCACGCGCGCGGCGGCGCAGGCCCCGGCGGAGGCGGAGACCATGCTGTGCTGCGCCCACTGCGGCGTCTACTATCCCGCCTCGGAAACGGTGCGGGTCGACGGCCGCGACTACTGCAGCCAGGCCCACGCGGGCCTGCCGTCCGCCTGACGTGATCGCGCGCCTGCCCGCGCTGTCGCTCGCCTCGCGCGACACCTTCTGGCGCTCGCTGCAGACGCTGAACGCCACCCGCGTGGTGATCGCGCTGGTGCTGCTGGTCTATCTGAGCCTCGAACCCCACGGCTTGCGCGCCGGCGGCCAGATGCTGTATGCGCAGGTCTGCCTGGCCTATCTGCTGCTGGCCGTCACCTTCGCCCTGACGGCGGTGTACGTGCGGCGCCGCTTCCTGCTGCAGCTGCTGTCGCAGAGCGCCTGCGACCTGGCCGTGATCTCCTTCTTATATGTGGTCGGCGGCGGCGTGCGCAGCGGGCTGGCCATCCTCTACCTGTTCCCCCTGGCCGGGGCGGCCATCCTGGCGCCGTTGATGCTGTCGCTGTTCAGCGCCGCGCTGGTGACCCTGTTCCTGCTGGCCGAATCGACCTACCAGATCTTCATGATGGAGAGCGACAAGGCGGTGCTGCAGGCGGGCCTGTACGGCGCCGCCTTCTTCGCCGTGGTGCTGGTGGTGAACCGCATGGCGGCGCGCCTGATCGGGCAGGAAGACCTGGCCAACCGGCGCGGGGTGGAGATCAATGTGCAGCAGGCCGTCAACCGCCTGGTGATGGCCAATGTGGGCGACGGCATCCTGGTGATCGACCCCGACGGCCAGGTCTACGCGGGCAATCCGGCCGCGCAGCAGATGCTGGGGCTGGTGGGGCCGGAGCTGAAATTCCGCCTGACCGCCGCGCCGGCCCTGGCGCCCCTGGCCCAGGCCTATGCCGACTGGCGCGCGGACCCGGGCCGCAACACGGCCTTCGTCACCATCAAGCCCTTCACGGAAGCGCTGCAGGGCCTGGCCGCCGCCTGGCATGTGCGGCGCGACCTGGCGGCCCACTTAAAAGTGCGCTTCGCGGCGGCGGAAATGGCGGGGCTGGAGGCGGAACGGGCGGTGATCTTCCTGCAGGACGTGACGGCCATCGAGAACCAGGCGCAGCAGCTGAAGCTGGCCTCCATGGGGCGGCTGACGGCCAGCATCGCGCACGAGGTGCGCAATCCTCTGTCGGCCATCGGCCACGCGACGGCGCTGCTGGGCGAGGACCTGGACAGCGCGGCCCATCTGCGCCTGCTGAAGATCGTCAGCGACAATGTGGGCCGGGTCAACCGCATGGTGGAGGATATCCTGCAGCTGTCGCGCAAGGCCCAGCCGCAGAGCGAGCCGCTGGTGCTGGACCTGTTCCTGGCCGAGCTGCGGGCCGAGTTCCACGACATCCACGGCCTGCCGGGCGACGTGCTGGGCCTGTCCGTGGCGGCCGGCACGCGGCTGCGCTTCGATCCCCTGCACCTGCGCGAGGTGGTGCTCAACCTGCTCAACAACGCCGTGCGCTACGCCAGCGGGGCGCCGTGCAGCATCCGTATCTTCCTCGTGGCGGACGAGAAGGCGCGGCGGCTGGAGCTGCACGTGCAGGACGACGGCCCCGGCATCTCGCCCGAGGTGCGGGCGCACCTGTTCGAGCCCTTCTACACCACGTCGAGCAAGGGCACGGGGCTGGGGCTGTATCTGGCCCGCGAATTGTGTTTGAATAACGATGCGCTGCTCGACTACGAGTACCGCTTCGATCCCGAGCCGCATGCGGACGGCAGTCCCCGCTCCAGCGGACGCTTCGTCATCACCTTTGCCCGCCAGGCATGAGAGGAGTTTCATGAGTGTTGCCCGCCGCGTGCTGGTCGTCGACGACGAAGCCGATCTGCGCGAACTGCTGGAGATCACCCTGCTCAAGATGGGGCTGGACGTGGACAGCGCGGAGACGCTGGCCCAGGCGCGCGCCCTGCTGGCGCGGGCGGCGCAGGAAAAATTCGAATACGCCCTGGTGCTGACCGATATGCGCCTGCCCGACGGCCTGGGCCTGGAGCTGGTGCGCGAGGTCAGCGCGGCATATAAAAACACGCCGATCGCCGTCGTCACCGCCTATGGCAGCACGGACAACGCCGTCACGGCGCTGAAGGCGGGCGCTTTTGATTACGTCTCCAAGCCGCTGGCGCTGGACCAGCTGCGCATCATGGTGCAGTCGGCCCTGCGCCTGAACGCGCCGGCGCCGGCCGAGCAGGCCAGCGGCGCGGCGCCCGCCAGCCGCCTGCGCGGCAACTCGGCCGTGATCCAGGCCCTGCGCGCGCAGATCGCCCGCCTGGCGCGCTCGATGGCGCCGATCGCCATCAACGGCGAGTCGGGCAGCGGCAAGGAGCTGGCCGCGCGCGAGATCCACGCCATGAGTTCGCGCGCGGGCAAGGCCTTCGTCGCCGTCAACTGCGGCGCCATTCCCGAGGCGCTGATGGAGGCGGAGTTCTTCGGCTACCGCAAGGGCGCGTTCACGGGCGCGGCGGAGGAGCGCGACGGCTTCTTCCAGGCGGCCAACGGCGGCACACTGATGCTGGACGAGGTGGCCGACCTGCCGCTGGCCATGCAGGTCAAGCTGCTGCGCGCCATCCAGGAGCGGCGCGTGCGCAAGATCGGCGCCACGGCGGAGGAGCCGGTGGACGTGCGCCTCATCAGCGCCACGCACAAGAACCTGGCGGCGCTGGTGGAGGCGGGCAGCTTCCGCCAGGATTTGTTCTACCGCCTGAACGTGATTGAACTGAGCCTGCCGCCCCTGCGCGAGCGGCTCGACGACCTGGGCCTGCTGACCGACGCCATCCTCGAGCGCCTGGGCACCTTCGAGCACAAGGTGGTGCTGGGGCCGGGCGTGCTGGAGGCCTTGCGCGGCTATTCCTTCCCCGGCAATGTGCGCGAGCTGGAAAATATCCTGGAGCGGGCGCTGGCCTTCGCCGACGACGGCGTGATCGAGGTGGGCGACCTGGCGCTGAAGGGCAGCAAGGTGGTGGAGGCCGTCGTGCCACTGCCCACGCCCGTCTTCGCCGGCGCGCCCGGCGGCGAAGGCGTTGCCCACGGCGGCGCCGGCCAAGCGCTGGCCGCCAGCGAGGCGGCCGCCTTCGGCCATGTCGCCGCTACGCCCAATGCTGCCGCCGCAGCCACCGCAATTCCGAGCCCGACGCCGCTTGCTGCCACGCCTGCCTTCGCCGCCGCCGCGCCGCTCGCTACCGCGCCCGCCGCCGCTGCGCCGGCAATCGCGGCCACTGCGGCCGCAGCGGATATCGCGCCGGCCCGCCCGGCGCAGGCCGATATCGCGCCCGGCACCGCCGCGCCGCCCGCCGCATCCGACGCCGCGTCCGCCGCTGCTGCGTCCGCCGTGCCAGCGACGGCTCTTGCCAGCCCGCCGTCCGCCGAGCCGCCGCTGCCCCAGCTGGACGTCCTGCCCAGCAACCTGCCCGACTACCTGGCCCGCGTCGAGCGCGACATCATCCAGCGCGCCCTGGCCCAGACCCAGTACAACCGCACCCAGGCGGCCCAGCTGCTGGGCATCAGCTTCCGTCAGCTGCGCTACCAGATGCAGAAGCTGAACATCCAGGAGCCGGAGGCGTGAGCGACCGCGCCATGGACGGCCTGGCCGCGGCCGGCGCAGACCTGGCTAGCGCACGCGCGGCCGGCCTGGCGGTGGACGCCGACGGCTGGTGCGCGGGCGCCGTCCGCTACGCAACCGACCACTGCGACGCCCGCCCCGCCGGCGAGACAGTCAGCCTGCTGGTGATCCACAACATCAGCCTGCCCGCCGGCCAGTTCGGCGGGCCGCACGTGTCCGACCTGTTCACGGGCCGTCTCGACTATAATACCGACCCCGCGTTCGCCGACCTGCGCGGCGTGCGGGTGTCGAGCCACTTCCTGCTGCGGCGCGACGGCCGCCTGCTGCAATATGTTTCTTGCAACGACAGGGCCTGGCATGCGGGCCGCTCCGCCTTCGCCGGCCGGGAAAAATGCAATGATTTTTCCATCGGTATCGAGCTCGAGGGCACGGACGCGACGCCGTTTACGGAGGCGCAGTATGCTGTCCTGGCGGCCCTGACGGTCGCCCTGCAGGCCCGCTATCCCTTGACGGATGTGCAAGGCCACGAGCACATCGCGCCCGGCCGCAAGACGGACCCGGGACCGTTGTTTTCTTGGAAAAATTACCAAGAAACATGGGGTGTTGTGCTCAAGGAAAAGGCAGCGGAAAACCCCTCGTTAGTGTGTGCTAACCGGGAATTGCGCTTCGTAAAAGGCGTTTGATAATGTCAATAGGAATTCTGGTGAAAGCAGAAAAATTTCCAGCTTGATATACCCCCCGCCCGGCCACTACAATCAGTGGATTCGGTGCTGGAAAACACTATATCTAGTGTTTCAGTTTTATGACCACATATACGTCGGGCAGCCATGACTGCACGCTGTTATCGGGAGCTTAAATGCAATCTACTCAAGACATCACCATCAATCCAGCGCTGGTGCCAGCCACTGCTGCCGGTGCCGCCAGCAGCCCCGTGACGGCTGCCAGCGACCTGGGCGACTACCGCATCATTCGCCGCAACGGCGCCGTGGTCGCCTTCGAACCGTCGAAAATCGCCGTCGCCATGACCAAGGCCTTCCTCGCCGTCAACGGCGGCCAGGGCGCCGCCTCGGCCCGCGTGCGCGAGCTGGTGGAACAGCTGACCGCCTCCGTCGTGGCCGCCCTCGTGCGCCGCCAGCCGTCCGGCGGCACCTTCCACATCGAAGACGTGCAAGACCAGGTGGAACTGGCCCTGATGCGCTCGGGCGAGCACGACGTGGCCCGCGCCTACGTGCTGTACCGCGCCAAGCATATGGAAGAGCGCCGCGCCGCCAAGGAAGCGGCCGGCGCCGGCAAGCTCAACGCCCCGCAAATCCACGTCACGGAAAACGGCGAGCGCCGCGTGCTGGACATGGACCAGGTGGCCGGCCTGATCAACGCCGCCTGCCAGGGCCTGGAAAAGCACGTCGACGCCGACGCCATCCTGGCCGAGACGGTCAAGAACCTGTACGACGGCGTGCCCGTGGAAGAGCTGCACAAGTCCGCCATCCTGGCCGCCCGCGCGCTGATGGAAAAAGACCCGGCCTACTCGCAGGTCACCGCCCGCATCCTGCTGCACACCATCCGTAAAGAGGTGTTCGGCAAGGAAGTGCCGCAGGCCGGCGCCGCCGCCGAGTACGTCACCTATTTCCCGCAATACATCGCCAAGGGCATCGCCAACGAACTGCTGGACACCAAGCTGGCCGAGTTCGACCTGGCCAAGCTGGCGAAGGCCATCGTCGCCGACCGCGACCTGCAGTTCGGCTACATCGGCCTGCAGACCCTGTACGACCGCTACTTCCTGCACGTGCGCGATGTGCGCATCGAAATGCCGCAGGCCTTCTATATGCGCGTCGCCATGGGCCTGGCCCTGAACGAGAAAGAGCGCGAGGCGCGCGCCATCGAGTTCTACAACCTGCTGTCGACCTTCGACTTCATGTCGTCGACCCCGACCCTGTTCAACTCGGGCACCCTGCGCTCGCAGCTGTCGTCCTGCTACCTGACCACCGTCTCCGACGACCTGGAAGGCATCTACGACGCGATCAAGGAAAACGCCCTGCTGGCCAAGTTCGCCGGCGGCCTGGGCAACGACTGGACCCCCGTCCGCGCGCTGGGCGCCCACATCAAGGGCACCAATGGCAAGTCGCAGGGCGTCGTGCCCTTCCTGAAAGTGGTCAACGACACCGCCGTGGCGGTCAACCAGGGCGGCAAGCGCAAGGGCGCCGTCTGCGCCTACCTGGAAACCTGGCACATGGATATCGAGGAATTCCTCGACCTGCGCAAGAACACGGGCGACGACCGCCGCCGCACCCACGACATGAACACGGCCAACTGGATTCCCGACCTGTTCATGAAGCGTGTGATGGAAAAGGGCGACTGGACCCTGTTCTCGCCGTCCGACTGCCCCGACCTGCACGACAAGGTGGGCAAGGCCTTCGAAGCGGCCTACCTGGGCTACGAAGCCAAGGCCGCCGCCGGCGAAATCCGCGTGTCGAAGAAGATCGCCGCCCTCGACCTGTGGCGCAAGATGCTGTCCATGCTGTTCGAAACGGGCCACCCATGGATCACCTTCAAGGATCCGTGCAATATCCGCTCGCCGCAGCAGCACGTGGGCGTCGTCCACAGCTCCAACCTGTGCACCGAGATCACCCTGAACACGGGTCCGGACGAAATCGCCGTCTGCAACCTGGGCTCGGTCAACATGCCGGCCCATATGAAGGAAGGCAAGCTCGATCACGTCAAGCTGCAGAAGACCGTCCGCACCGCCATGCGCATGCTGGACAATGTGATCGACATTAACTACTACGCCGTCGACAAGGCGCGCAACGCGAATATGCGCCACCGTCCCGTGGGCCTGGGCGTGATGGGCTTCCAGGACTGCCTGCACATGATGCGCGTGCCGTTCTCCTCGCAGGAAGCGGTGGCGTTTGCCGACACCTCGATGGAAGCGGTCTGCTACTACGCCTACCTGGCCTCGTCCGAGCTGGCCGAAGAGCGCGGCGCCTACGCCTCGTACAAGGGCTCGCTGTGGGACCGCGGCATCCTGCCGCAGGACTCGATCAAACTGCTGGCCGAAGAGCGCGGCGGCTATCTGGAGCAGGACACCTCGGCCTCGATGGACTGGACCCCGGTGCGCGAACGCATCGCCAAGTTCGGCATGCGTAACTCGAACTGCGTGGCGATCGCGCCGACGGCGACGATTTCCAACATCATCGGCGTCTCGGCCTGCATCGAGCCGACCTTCCAGAACCTGTACGTGAAGTCCAATCTGTCGGGCGAGTTCACCGAGATCAACGCCTACCTGGTGCGCGACCTGAAGGCGCGCGACCTGTGGGACGAGGTCATGATCGCCGACCTGAAGTACTTCGACGGCTCGCTGGCCAAGATCGACCGCATTCCGCAAGACCTGCGCGACCTGTACGCGACGGCCTTCGAAGTGTCGCCGAGCTGGCTGGTGGAAGCGGCTTCCCGCCGCCAGAAGTGGATCGACCAGGCCCAGTCGCTGAACATCTACATGGCCGGCGCCTCGGGCAAGAAGCTGGACGAGACCTACAAGCTGGCCTGGCTGCGCGGTCTGAAGACCACCTACTACCTGCGCACCATCGCCGCCACCCACATGGAGAAGTCCACCTCCAAGACCGGCGCCCTGAACGCCGTGCCGGTGGACGGCGGCCTGGCTGCGGGCTCGTCGCATGCGACGAGCGCCGCCCCTGTGGCGCCAGCACCGGTGGCTGCGGCCGAGGAAGACGGCGCCGCCTGCTACCTGCGTCCGGGCGACGACGGTTTCGAGGAATGCGAAGCCTGCCAATAAGCTGGTCCCGTACTAATATATAGAGTGAACCGTCCCGGCCCGTCCGGGCGGTTCTATTTACACCGAATTCAGAAGGAAACCACCATGTCCTTGTCCTGGGATGAAGATAGCGCGCCCGCCGCGCAAGCCGCCGCACCACTGATGAGCAGCGAAGGCACCGCCGAGCAGGTCGCCCTGCGCGTGAACGCCGACGACAAGCGCATCATCAACGGCAAAACCGACGTCAACCAGCTGGTGCCGTTCAAGTACAAATGGGCCTGGGACAAGTACCTGGCCGGCTGCGCCAACCACTGGATGCCGCAGGAAGTGAATATGCAGCGCGACATCGAGCTGTGGAAGAACCCCAACGGCCTGACCGAAGACGAGCGCCGTCTGGTCAAGCGCAACCTGGGCTTCTTCGTGACGGCCGACTCGCTGGCCGCCAACAACATCGTGCTGGGCACCTACCGCCACATCACCGCCCCCGAATGCCGCCAGTACCTGCTGCGCCAGGCCTTCGAAGAGGCGATCCACACCCACGCCTACCAGTACATCGTCGAGTCGCTGGGTCTGGACGAGCAGGAGATCTTCAACGCCTATAACGAGGTCAAGTCGATCCGTGAAAAGGATGAGTTCCTGATCCCGTTCATCAACACCCTGACCGACCCGTCCTTCACCACCGGTACCGTGGAGCAGGACCAGAAGCTGCTGAAGTCCCTGATCGTCTTCGCCTGCCTGATGGAAGGCCTGTTCTTCTACGTCGGCTTCACTCAGATTCTGGCCCTGGGCCGTCAGAACAAGATGATGGGCGCCGCCGAACAGTACCAGTACATCCTGCGTGACGAGTCGATGCATTGCAATTTCGGCATTGACCTGATCAACACCATCAAGATGGAAAACCCGCTGCTGTGGACCCCGGCCTTCAAGGAAGAGATCAAGGGCCTGTTCATGAAGGCGGTTGAGCTGGAATACGCCTACGCCGAGGACACCATGCCGCGTGGCGTGCTGGGTCTGAACGCGACCATGTTCAAGGGCTACCTGCGCTTCATCGCCAACCGCCGCGCCACCCAGATCGGTCTGGAGCCGCTGTTCGCCCAGGAAGAGAACCCGTTCCCATGGATGAGCGAGATGATCGACCTGAAGAAGGAGCGCAACTTCTTCGAGACCCGCGTCACCGAATACCAGACGGGCGGCGCGCTGAACTGGGACTGATCCCCAGCCTCACTTCTGCCCAAAAGGGCGAACCTCCGGGTTCGCCCTTTTTTTCGTCCGCCGCGCCGGGGACCGAGGGGAGGGGAGTCCGGCGCAGGACCCTGTGGAAAACGTCCTATTTTCAGTCCTATTTTCCCCTATTTTTGAACTCCGGCTGAGCCGGCGGGTCAAACCAAAAATAGGACAAAATAGGGGAGAAAATAGGATGTTTTCCACAGTGAGCGCGCAGGTACCCACCCCCACCTATATCGCCCTGATGGCGCAACTGCGGCGAGGTGGCCGACAGCAAGATCTTTCCTCTGCGATCACCGCGGCCATCGTCCTGTGGCTGGCGCAGCAGCAAAACGCCACGGCCGGTGTGGGCACGCACGGCTACCAGTGGAAGTCGCTGTTTCTTCCCGAAGGCACAGAGCTGCGCTCCTGGAGCTACGGCGAGCACAATTACGCGCGCGTGGAAGGCGACAAGATCATTCACCAAGGGCACGCCGTCTCCCCCAACCAGTTTGCCCACGCCTTTGCCCGCACGACGCGCAACGCCTGGGAGGATTTATACATACGCCGCCCCGGCGACAAGAGGTTCAAGCTCGCCTGCCTGCTGCGGCAGGAAGGCGAACAGGAAGAGCGCGAGCTGAAGCAAATGGAGGCGGCGCAGGCGGCGGGTCCTGCCACTCAGACCGGAGCAGCTTCACCTGCCAGCCCGGCAGCTCCCTCTCTGCTGCCACTGCCCGACGAGTCGATACAGCTCCTGGCCGCCGCTCTCGCTTCAGCCCTGTCGCAATTCGCACCGCCCCGCAACACCGACTCTGGTCCCCGCTGGGATCTCCCCGAGCGCCGAAAATTCCGCTACCGCCTGGAAGACGTGGCCTTCGAGTGAGGCTACGCTTGGTCGTAGCATCGTGCAAGTGGAACGCCGCATCGAGCATGCGACGTTCAGCATCCCAACCTCGCGTCCTCCATTCGGCAGACCCTCTCCATCAACGCCATCCCATCTCTGCCCGCCGCGCTTCTTCACCGCGTCGCCAAATACGCCTTGTGGCGACTGGACTTCTGCCCTGCGCGGCGATGAACAACGCGCGTCGCGATGCGCGCAATCGCGTTTGCGATCGCAGTCCGCGCGCGCAGCGCAAGCGTATACCGCTTGCCTTTCGTTGGTACGTGTCTCATAATCGCGACGAATTTAAAAACGGTGAGCGTTTGCAGTGTGTACGCGATGCGAAGACATCGCGAACGCGGGAAGCACGGCGCGAAACGGCGAACGAAAAAACGCCTATCGCAAAGAAACCCAGTCGCCAATTGATGCGCTTTGATGCGAAGCGTTTTCGCGCGGCGCCTAAAACGAAAGACGGCGGCGTCCATCGCGGCATGTAAACGCGGTGCGATGGCGTGAACAGCGGCGCATCAGCACTGCATGCACATGGGTTCGCGCGCGGCGCGCGCAAAAAAAGCGCGCGAATCTCTCTCGTGCTGGTTGCGCACCGACAAGGTTTTCGTGTACTTTACGAACTTGAAAATGCATGAATTTAATGCGGCCTTTTTTTAACAGCGCCCTCGCCGCAAAAAGGACCGCAACATGGGAAGCCGAAACGCACAGACATGCACAAGACTGCACCGTTTTTGAAATGACCGCTTCGCCTGATTGAGTTCAGGCCGGGCGGTTTTTTCTTTGAAAAGAAACCGTGTGCAGGCGCGACGCGGGACCACGGAGCTGTACACACGCCCGGGTCAGTCAAAGTCGCCACCAATATTTCAGGCCCCGCCGCCGTATCCAGCACAGCGGCGGCGGGGCCGGGATGGCTGAAGCGCTGCAATCGTGAGGAAGTGCAGCAGTTCAGCCGGAGCCGAATTCATTAGCGCAAACCGTATGTTTGCGCCGATGAATAATTCGCCTGGCCCAATCCGGGGTCGGACGGGTTTTAATCTTGTGCGTGATTTCATCCCCGATGAAGGAGAACTAAAAATGGCAACTGCCGCTAAGAAGGAAAAAGCAGAAAAGAAACCAGCAGCCGCTAAAGCTGCTAAGCCAGCAGCGAAGAAAGCTGCCAAACCAGCTGCCAAGAAAGCCGCGACCAAAGCCGCCGCCAAGCCAGCTGCCAAAGCTGCTGCCAAGCCAGCAGTGAAGAAGGCCGCCGCCAAGCCAGTAGCGAAGAAAGCCGCCGCTAAGCCAGTCGCGAAAAAAGCCGCCGCCAAGCCGGCAGCAGCGAAGAAAGTCGCCGCTAAAAAGCCAGCAGCAGCCAAGGCCGCCGCCAAGCCAGCAGTCAAGAAGGCCGTAGCCAAGGTCGCCGCCAAGCCAGCAGCGAAGAAAGTCGCCGCCAAGCCAGCAGTGAAGAAGGTCGCCGCCAAAAAGCCAGCAGCCGCCAAAGCCGCCGCCAAGCCAGCAGTCAAGAAGACCGCCGCCAAGGTAGCCGCCAAGCCAGCAGCGAAGAAAGTCGCCGCTAAGCCAGCAGCCAAGAAAGCCGCCGCCAAGCCTGCAGTCAAGAAGACCGCCGCCAAAGCCGCCGCCAAGCCAGCAGCGAAAAAAGCCGCCGCCAAGCCAGCAGCGAAAAAAGTCGCCGCCAAGCCAGCAGCGAAAAAGGTAGCCGCCAAGCCAGCCGCCAAGCCAGCAGCGAAGAAGGCCGTCGCCAAGCCAGCAGTGAAAGCCGCCGCGAAGCCAGCCGCAAAAAAGCCCGTCAAAGCCGCCGCTAAGCCAGCTGCCGCTAAGAAGCCTGCAGTGAAAAAAGCCGCCGCCAAGCCGGCCGTCGCCCCAACCGCCGCTCCGGCCGCAGCCGCACCAGCCGCCAAGCCAGCAGTGAAGAAGGCCGCGCCGAAAAAGGCCGCTGCACCGAAGAAGGAAGCCGCCAAGCCAGCCGCACCGGCTCCAGCCGCCGCGCCGGCCGCCAAGACCGTTCTGGCGCCGGCCGCCGCCTGGCCTTTCCCGACCAGCACCCGCCCATCCTGAGCATAAATAGCTCCGTGGCCTGCTAGGCAAGCTGCCGCTGTGTGAGACAATCGCACAGCGGCATTTTTATTGGGAGGGAAGCTGTGCTGAGTATCATCATGCTGATTGTCGACGCCATCGCCACGCTGCTGGGCGGCGCCTTGCTGCTGCGGTTCTGGATGCAGGCGATCCGCGTGCGCCCGCCGTCGTCGGTGGCGCAATTCACGTTTCAACTGTCGGACTGGCTGGTGCGCCCCCTGCGCCGCATCGTGCCCGGCGTGGGCGGCTATGACTGGGCCAGCCTGATCGGCGCCTTCCTCATCGTGGCCCTGGCCACCTCGGTGCTGTTCATCGCCGGCTGGACCGCCCAGGCCATCCTGCTGCTGGCCCTGCAGCGCTTCCTGCAGTGGATTTTGTACGGCTTCATGATCCTGCTGGTGCTGGAGGCCGTGTTCAGCTGGATCAACCCGCACGCCCCGCTGGCGCCCTTCGTGCGCGCCCTGAACGAGCCCCTGCTGCGTCCCCTGCGCCGCATCGTGCCCCTGGTGGGCAATCTTGACCTGTCGCTGCTGGTGGCCCTGATCCTGCTGCAGATCGCCCAGATCGTGCTGGGCATGATCTTCGCCGCCCACTGAGCGGCGCGCAAACGTAAAAAAGGCAGACCGCGGTCTGCCTTTTTGTTTTACGCCGCCGCCTGATTAATAGCGGTAGCCGAAGGCCGCCTCGAAGCGGTCGGCGATCTGCGCCGTCGTCAGCACGTGGTTCTGCGCGCCCTTGTGGGCGATCTTGATGGCGCCCAGCAGGCTGGCCAGACGGCCCGTCGTCTCCCAGCTCCAGCCCTGGGTGATGCCGAACAGCAGGCCGGCGCGGTAGGCGTCGCCGCAGCCGGTGGGGTCGAGCACCGCTTCCGCCGCCACGGCGGGGATCTCGATGCGCTGGCCTTTCGTGTAAATCTCCGAACCCTTCTCTCCGCGGGTGACGATCAGCGCTTCCACGCGCTCGGCGATCTGCGGCAGGGTCAGGCCCGTGCGGTCCATCAGCAGCTCGATCTCGTAGTCGTTGGTGGCGATGTAGGTGGCCTTGGCGATGAAGTCGAGCAGCTCGTCCGCGTTAAACATGGGCAGCTGCTGGCCCGGGTCGAACATGAAGGGGATGCCGCTGGCGTGCAGGGTGGCCGCGTGGCGCTGCATGCCCAGGTGGCCGTCGGGCGAGATGATGGCCACGCGCGCGGGACCGGCCTTGGCGATGTCGTTCTCATGGGCGAAGGACATGGCGCCCGGGTGGAAGGCGTTGATCTGGTTGTTGTCCACGTCGGCCGTGACGAAGCACTGGGCGTTGTAGGCCTCGTGCTTGATCAGGATATTGTCGGTCGACAGGCCCAGCTTGTGCAGGCGCTCGAAGTAGGCGCCGTGGTCCTGGCCCATGACGCCCACGATGCGCGCGTCGCCGCCCAGCATGTGCAGGTTGTAGGCGATATTGCCGGCGCAGCCGCCGAATTCCGTGCGCATGGTGGGCGCGAGGAAGGACACGTTCACCTTGTGCAGCTGGTCGGCCAGCAGGATGCTGTCGAAGCGGTTGGGGAAGGTGAGGATGGTGTCGATGGCGAGCGAGCCGCAAATCAGGTTGGTCTGGGTCATGATAGTTTTTCAGGGATAGAAGACGGCGATGTGATAGCCCGATGCCTTGAGCTGCTTGAGTTCAAAGTAGAGTTTGACAGATTGTTCGCTGTGCGGGGCGAATCCCTGGGCCAGCGCGGGCGCCTGCGCCGCGCCGGGAGCCAGATAGTCGGCCGGGGTGAACACGCGGCGCAGGATGGCCTTGTCCTTGTCGTCGTCCAGCACCAGTTCGATGTTGGGCCAGGCTTGCGCGCTGGCGCCCTGGTTGCGCAGCAGGGTGGTGAAGGAGAAGGTGTTCTCGCTCAGCGTCTGCAGCTCGCCCTGTTCGATGGTGACGTTGTCGATCTGGGTCGGCAGCTCGACCTTGCAGCCGAGGGCGGCGCAGGCGGCGCTCAGGGCGGGCTTCAGCTGCGGCAGGGCGGCGGCCAGCGGATTGCGGAAGGTGGCGACCACCTGTCCCGCCAGGGCGCCCAGCAGCAGGACGGAGCCGATGCCCATGACGATGGCTTCCACCTTGCCCAGCCGCTGGCGGCGGTTGGCGCGCTTGACGAAGCCGGGTTCCTCGGGCGCGGCGTCGTCGCTGTTCTCGTTCTCGCCGGCGTCGGCGCGGTTGTCGTTGCTGTCGGCGGCGCTGGCGTTGGCGCCGCCAGCGTCCCGCGCGAGTTCGTCGGCGACGGCGGTGTCGGCGTCCAGCGAATGGAGCTCGGCGTCCAGTGAGTGGGAGGGCGCATCCAGCGAGTGGGAGGGCGCCTCCAGCGAGTGGGGCGGGGCGTTCAGCGAGTGCGCGGCGTCGCGGCCGGAGCGGGCCACGCCGGCGGCGGAGAGCTGGACCAGCGCTTCCTCCTCGTCGTCGAAGGCGTCGTCTTCGTGGCCGTAGCGGCCATCGCTGATGGCGGCGGCGACCAGATGCTCGGCCGGCGGTTCGCCAAAAGTCGATCCGTCAAGCGGCGGCTCGGCATAAGTCGGTTCGCCAAAGGTCGGCTCGCGGCGGCCGTCGATGCCGGGAGGCGGCATGTCGGCGGCGGTCAGTTCGTGCGGAGCGGAGGCCAGGTGTGCGTTGTCAGCGTCGGACGTGGCGAAGGCATCGGATGCGGCGAAAGCAGCAGGCGCATCGCCACTGGCATGCTTGCCTTGGGCGCCCGTGCCGGGAGCAGCATGCGCATCGTCACCGGCAGGCGCGTCGCGGGAAGCGGGGATGGCGGCCTCGCTGGCCTCTGCGGCGGCCGTGGCGCGGGCCAGATCGGCTTCGGCGGCGGCGGCTTCGCGCGCGAGGTCTGCTTCGGCGATGTCGATGGCGGCCAGTTCCGCCTGCAGCGCGGCTTCCAGTTCGGTGTCGGACATGGCCGCGATGTCGAGATCAAGCTTGTCCTCGTCGTCGCCCTGCGCCAAAGGGGCGCTGGCGTCGCTGGCGGCGAGCGTGCTGGCGAGTGTGTCAGCGGGAGCGCGCGCAGGTGAGCTTGCGTGCTGGCTGACAGCGGGCGCTGGTTCGGCCTCGGCTCCGGTGGCGGACGTGGCGTCTTCCGGCGGCAGATCGAGATCGAAGTCCAGGTCGAAGTCTGCCAGCGCTGCGGGCGGCGGGAAATCGGCGGCGGTCAGTGGCGCGGGCTCAGGTGCAGGAGCAGGAGCAGCATCGGCATCGGTATCGGTATCGGTATCGGTATCGGCATCGGGCAGCGGCTCGTGGTGCGGAGCGGGCGGCTCAGCTTCGACTACGGCGGCGGCGTGCACGCCATCGTGGTCGGCCGCGTCGAACTGCAGGGTATGTATCGGTTCTTCATCCTCCGCCTGCAGCACCTGGGCGGCGCGGGAGTCGAGCGCTTCGAGCTTGGCGTCGAGCGCATGGGGCGGCGCCGCAGGTGCGGCCTGCGCCTCGGGCGCGAGGGGAGTGGCGATGGGACGGGCATGCGGCTCAACCAGCGCCGCATTGCCGTCGAAGACTTCATTGCAGGCGCCGCAGCGCACTATCCCGCCGCGCAGCTTCAGCTGGTCATGGGCGACCCGGAAGATCGTATTGCAATGCGGGCATTTAGTGGCGAGCGCCATCGCAGCCTGTTATGCGTCGCGTGCCGGCGGCACCGTATCGCTGCCCAGGCGGCCGTGCAAGGCCACCCAGCCATCCTGCTCGGCCCAGACGCCCAGCTTGATGAACGGCGCATAGGCCGCCGCCACTTCCTCCGCCTGGCGCGCCAGCACGCCGGACAGGATCAGCGAACCGCCGTCGGCCACGCGGCCCGACAGCATGGGCGCCATCAGCTTCAATGGGCTGGAGAGGATATTCGCCACCACCGTATCGAAGCGCTGCGACGCGTGCGCCGACTGGGCAAAGGTATCGGGCAGGAAGTAGGCGATCTCGCACTGGTTGCGCGCGGCGTTGTCGGCGGCCGACTCGATGGCCTGTGGATCGATATCCACACCCACCACCTCGCCGGCGCCCGTCTTCTTGGCCACCATGGCCAGGATGCCGGAACCGCAGCCGTAGTCGAGCACCGTCTTGCCCGGCGTCGGATGCGCCTCCAGCCACTCCATGCACAGGCGGGTGGTCGGATGCGAACCGGTGCCGAAAGCCAGGCCCGGATCCAGTTCCAGGATCAGGGCGTTGGCGTCCGGCGCCTCGTGCCAGCTGGGCACGACCCAGATGTTTTTGCCGATATGAATCGGCGCGAACTGCGACTGCGTCAGGCGCACCCAGTCCTGCTCCTCCACCTTGCGGGTGCTGAAGCGGGGCAGGTGTTCCAGGCCGATCTGCGCCGCGGCGGCGCCCACGATCAGGGCCTGGTCGTCCTCGTCATCGGTCAGGGCGACGACGCGGCTGTGGTCCCAGGCCGCCTCGGTCGGCTCCATGCCCGGCTCGCCGAACAGGGGCCTTTCCGCGTCGGTGCCCTCGTCCGCGTCCTCCACGGACACGGACAGCGCGCCCACGTCCATCAGCGCTTCCGACAGGGCTTCCGCGTGCTCGCGGGCGATTTCGATGACGATTTCAGTCCAGCTCATGGCAATGCCTTACTTTTCTGCCTTGTTGCTCAGGCTGAGTTTGTGCAGCTCGGGCATGTCGGCCAGTTTCGATTCCAGATAGTGAATATTGGTGCCGCCTTCGATGAAGCGGGCGTCCACCATCAGCTCGCGGTGCAGGGGAATGTTGGTCGAGATACCCTCGACCACCATTTCCGACAGCGCGATCTGCATGCGGCGGATCGCCTGCTCGCGCGTCGCGCCGTAGGCGATCAGCTTGCCGATCATCGAATCATAGTGCGGTGGCACATAATACCCCGCATACGAGTGCGAATCCACGCGTACGCCGGGACCGCCCGGAGTGTGCCAGGCGGTGATGCGGCCGGGCGAAGGGGTGAACTTGAACGGGTCTTCCGCATTGATGCGGCACTCGATGGCGTGGCCCGACAGCATCACGTCGCGCTGGCGGAAGCGCAGCTTCTCGCCGGCGGCGATGCGGATCTGCTCCTGCACGATGTCGATGCCGGTGATCATTTCGGTCACCGGGTGTTCCACCTGCACGCGGGTGTTCATCTCGATGAAGTAGAACTCGCCGTTCTCGTACAGGAACTCGAAGGTGCCCGCGCCGCGGTAGCCGATCTTGCGGCAGGCTTCGGCGCAGCGGTCGCCGATCTTCT
>Ga0213872_10000663_pt1 | contig 26120 bp, 18 predicted proteins | sample VelepicomBERX_R2_FD_160071 | JGI IMG/M metagenome (GOLD analysis project Ga0213872, IMG submission 160071) | Rhizosphere microbial communities from Vellozia epidendroides in rupestrian grasslands, the National Park of Serra do Cipo, Brazil - RX_R2 | ecosystem: Host-associated > Plants > Roots >...
GAACAAGGCCTACGGCCTCTGGGGTGTGGGCCTGTACCTGGCCTGCAACGGCCTGCTCACGCTGGGCGCGCTATTGTTCACGCGTGAGACGCGGGATCTCGACCTCGCGAACGTATGAGAATTTTGGGCTGACCCCATCGGTCCTCGCGGCGTGGAGAACGTTGAGGACAAAGTGTGCAGTGCACAAGGCCGATCACGATGTTGTTGATCGCTGCCGGCAGCAGGCGCTTGGCGCCGGCCTTGCGGATCGAGGCGATGTGGGTCGTTAGTCCCCGGGCTCCCATGGCCATCGTGAGGAGCAGGGTGTCGACATCGGTTACGGTCGCAGCGATGGACTTGGGCGGCGCGCCGAGCCTGCCGCAGCCAACGGGCTGGGATTCACCTGCCTGCCGGCCGCGACCATGGAAGACTGGATTCTGTTGGGCGTCTGACGCGCGTGCACACCACATTGCCGGGGATGCAGCGTGCGCTGTGGTTGGTGCAGCACCGTGGCAAGACTCTTTCGGCGAGTGTTGGCAGCTTCATTCGCCACTGCCGTGGCGATAGCGCTGAGACCGCGAGCGAAGTGCGGGTAGGGTCGAAACTTATGGATCAGCGAAGTAGCAGATACTCAAGCATGATTTGACTCACCCTGGATGAGCATGGGGATCGGCAAAGCCTGGCTGCTGGCTTGTTGGTGCTTGGCTGCGAGTGCCTCTGCACTGGAGCAGCCGCCTACTTGCGGACCCTACCGCGTGGCGCTGTATGAATACGGATCTCTGGCCTACCAACGTGAGGGGCAGGACGCGGCGGGTATTGATGTCGATATCGTCGACGAGGTGAGCCGTCGCACGGGCTGCCAGCTCGAGACCTTCGTGGACTCGCGGGTGCGGACCTGGAATGATCTGATCAATGGCAGGCTCGACATGACGGTCTCGGCGATTGAGACTGAAGAGCGAGCCAGGTTTGCACAGTTTGCGGTCTATATGAAGGGGCGCAATCGGCTGCTGGTGCGTGCAGACCTTGCGCGGCCGGTCCGTTCGCTGCACGAGTTTTCCGAGCAGAGCCATTTGCGACTGGCGGTCGTGAAGGGCTTCAAGCATGGTCCCCGATGGGACGAGTGGATCGACATGCTGCGAAAGCAAAGACGGGTGGACGAATACGTCGATGCCGATATGGCGGCCCGGCTCGTCGCCCTGGGGCGCGACGCGGCCTTCATTTCCGAACCGGTCGTCTGGGGGAGAATTCTTGCGGGCAGCAAGTTGGACGGCAAGGTCACGGTGATCGACGCATTTCCGACCGACAACTACACGGCAGGCCTTGCGATGTCCAGGAAGCGGGTCCGCGATGACGATGTCAGGCGAATCCAGGCAGCCGTCGCCGAGATGCGCAGCGACGGTAGCCTTTACAAGATATTCAGCGTGCATCTGCCGAAGGCCGAGGCCCAGGGTACCGTTCCTTGAGGCCATGCGGCGATTGTGAAGAAATAAAAGTTAGGCGAGGGCTATCGCTTCATCGCAACTAGCCACGGAGACACGGAATGAAGATGCGCAACCGGATTCTTTCGATCGTGGGTGCCGCCATGCTCGGCTTGCTCCTGATCAGCGCCTTCGCGCTTCAGGCGCTTCGCCAGAACATGCTGGAGTCGCGCCAGCAAGAGATTCTCAAGGTCACGCGCCTCGTGGAAGGCGTCTTGCAGCGCTATCAGGCACTTGAAGCGAGCGGAAAGCTGACGCGCGAAGAGGCGCAGGCCCGTGCGACCGAGGCGATTGCCGGATTGCACCACGAGGACGACTACGTTTTCGTGCGCACGATGGAAGGGCGCATGCTGGTCCACGGCGATCCGAAGCGCGTGGGAACGATGGACAAGGGGTCCAAGCTGGCCGACGGCCGCATGACCTCGGACATCTATGTCCAGGACCTGCCGACCCAGGACCATGTCTTCATGACGGCGTTTGTCGCGCGCCCTGGCGACCCGACGCATACGCCGGTGGCCAAGCTGCTCGGCGCCAAGCTGTTCAAGCCCTGGAATTGGGTGCTCGGCAATGGGGTGTTCGTCGACGATATCGACGCGGCATTTTGGTCTTTCGCCTGGCGCTTTCTGCTGATCGGCGGCGCGCTTGTGCTGGTGCTCGGCGCGCTGGGCATTTTGCTGACGCGGGCGATCCTGCGGCAACTCGGCGGCGAGCCGCAACACGCCGCCGAGGTGGTCAACGTGATCGCTTCAGGAGACCTGAGCCACGAGATCCAGGTCGATGGCCCTCCCGACAGCCTGCTCGCGTCGATGCAGCGCATGCAGGGCGGCCTGCGCGAGATGATCAGCCGCGTCCGCGAAGGATCCGAGGCGATCGAGACGGCCACGGCCGAGGTGGCGAGCGGCAACACGGATCTCTCCGACCGGACTGAACAGGCCGCGGCCAGCCTCGAGCAGACCTCGGCGTCCATGGCGCAACTCTCCGACATCGTGCGCCAAAACGTCGAGGCGGCGCGCCAGGCCAACCAGTTCGCCGAGAGTGCATCCGAGGTCGCCAACCGCGGCGGCGCCGTGGTCTCCAACGTCGTGGCGACGATGAGCGAGATCAGCGCGAGCTCGAACAAGATTGCCGACATCATCGGCACCATCGACGCCATCGCCTTCCAGACCAACATCCTTGCGCTGAACGCCGCAGTGGAGGCGGCGAGGGCGGGCGAGCAGGGCCGCGGCTTTGCCGTCGTCGCCGGCGAGGTGCGTGCCCTCGCCCAGCGCAGCGCCCAGGCCGCGCGTGAGATCAAGACGCTGATCTCCGACTCGACCGACCGGGTCGAACAGGGCGCGGCCCTGGTCCAGCAGGCCGGGCAAACGATGCAGGACATCGTGGGCGCAGTGCAGCGCGTGACCAGCACGATTGCTGAAATCTCGGCCTCGACCGAGCATCAGGCGAGCAGCATCGCGGAAGTGGGCGCTGCGATCTCGCACATGGACCAGATGACGCAGCAGAATGCCGCACTCGTAGAACAGAGTGCCGCCGCGGCCAGCAGTCTCAAGGAACAGGCTCTGGGGTTGAGCTCGATCATCAGGAGATTCCAGTTGCCCTGAACGCGTCTGCATCAGGGTGGCGTGGCCAGGGCCTGAGAATGGCGCAAAGTCCATGAAGTTTGCGAGCCCACGATGAGTTACCGCACCACCCTTGCTTCGCAGGTTTTCAGCTTCGACGACCTCAAGCAGGTCATGGCCTGCGCCAGCCCGCCGCGCTCGGGCGACTATCTGGCCGGCGTGGCGGCAGCCTCGGCGCAGCAGCGCGTCGCGGCCAGGCACGTACTGGCGGACACGCCGCTCAAGCGCTTCCTGAACGAAGCGCTTGTGCCGTACGAGGAAGACAACGTCACGCGGCTGATCGTTGACGGCCACAGCGCCGCGGCGTTCGCGCCGGTTTCGCATCTGACCGTGGGCGACTTCCGCAACTGGCTGCTGTCCGAGGCGTGCGATAGCGCCACTCTGGGCGCGCTGGCGCCCGGCCTGACGCCGGAGATGGTGGCCGCTGTGTCCAAGCTCATGCGCAACCAGGACCTGATTTCGGTGGCGCGCAAGTGCGAGGTCGTTACGCGCTTTCGCAATACGCTGGGCCTGCCCGGCCATCTGGCCGTACGGCTGCAGCCCAACCATCCTTCGGACGACCCGCGCGGCGTCGCCGCCTCCGTGATCGACGGCCTGCTCTATGGCGCGGGCGATGCCGTCATCGGCGTGAACCCGGCCTCCGACAGCCTGTCCGTGCTGTCCGGCCTGATGCACATGCTCGACGAAGTCATCCAGCGTTTCGAGATTCCGACGCAGAGCTGCGTGCTGACCCATGTGACGAACACGATCCAGCTCATGGAGGCCGGCGTCCCGGTCGACCTGGTGTTCCAGTCGATCGCCGGCACCGAGCAGGCCAACCTGAGTTTCGGCGTGACCCCGGAACTGCTGGACCAGGCCCATGCCGCGGCCCAGGCGCAGCAGCGCGGCACACTCGGCCGCAACCTGATGTACTTCGAGACCGGCCAGGGCAGCGCGCTATCGGCCAACGCTAACTTCGGCGTCGATCAGCAGACCTGCGAGGCGCGCGCGTACGCGCTGGCTAGACGCTATGAGCCCCTGCTCGTGAACACCGTGGTTGGCTTCATCGGGCCCGAATACCTGTACGACGGCAAGCAGATCATCCGGGCGGGTCTGGAGGATCATTTTTGCGGCAAGCTGCTGGGCTTGCCGATGGGCTGCGACATCTGCTACACGAACCACGCCGAGGCGGACCAGGACGACATGGACACGCTGATGGTCCTGCTCGCGACGGCGGGGCTCAATTTCATGATGGGCGTTCCCGGCGCGGACGACGTGATGCTCGGCTATCAGAGCACTTCTTTTCACGACGCTCTGTTCCTGCGGCAGGTGCTGGATCGCAAGCGCGCGCCGGAGTTCGAGGCCTGGCTGCAGCGCATGGGCATCTGCGCCGGAGAAGGGCGGCTGCCCACGCCTTCGACGGATCGCCTGCTCGCGGCCATGCACAGCCTCAAGGCGCTCGCGTCATGAGCAAGCCGATCGTCACCCCCAACGACTGGCAGGCCCTGCGCGCGGCCACGCCGGCCCGGCTGGCCTTGGGGCGTGCAGGTGCTGGCATGCCGACCGACGAGACCCTGCGCTTCAGCTGGGCCCATGCCATGGCGCGCGACGCGGTCCATGCCTGGCTCGACGCCGAGGCCCTCGAGTTACGCCTGCGCGAGCAGGGCTGGGCGGTGGAGCAGGTGCACAGCCAGGCCACGGACCGGGCGACCTATCTGCGGCGCCCGGACCTCGGGCGCCAGCTCGACGCGGAGGACGCTGCGCGGCTGCGCGCACTGCACCGCGACGTCCCCGCACCTGCCGGGATCTGCTTCGTGATTGGTGACGGGCTCTCCGCGCTCGCAGCCGAACGCCACGCAGTCCCGCTGCTCGCGGCGCTTCGGCCCCTGCTGCCGGCGACGCTGCGCTTCACGCCGGTCGTCATCGCCCGTCAGGCGCGCGTGGCGCTCGCCGATGAAATCGCGGAGGCTCTTGGGGCCGAACTGGTCGTGATGCTGATCGGCGAAAGGCCGGGGCTGAGTTCGCCGGACGGCCTGGGCCTGTATCTGACTTGCGCTCCGCGCCGCGGCCGCCGCGACGCGGAGCGCAATTGCATCTCGAACGTGAGGCCGGAAGGTTTGCCGTATGCCGATGCCGCGTTCAGGCTGTCCTGGCTGATCGGCGAGGCGCTGCGGCGTGGCCTGAGCGGTGTGAAGCTCAAGGATGAGAGTGAGCAGGCATCCCGGCGGCTGCCGTAGCTGAGGGCCGCGCTCGTGCGCCCATCCCTGCCCATCCCTACAAGCCCGCACTGCACAGCATTTGATCCAGTCGATTGCCCAAGTCCTTCAGCAAGGGCTGCCAAGCCATGTTCAAAGCAGCCGTTTTGCAGCGCATCGTCAGGATGCTCATCGCTGGCCCAGCACGGACTCTTCATTGCTGAAGAACGGACTCCAATGTTCGACGCTGATGCTCTCCAAACACGCAAAGTGCGCCAGACGCACGTCAATGCGTGCCACGGGACGGCTCTTCCAACCTTATGCCGCCCGCGCCGGTGGGTTTACCATGGTCCACACCTTCGGCCGAATTCGCGCAGAATCGGCTTCATCCGAACGGGAGGAGGTCGTTCATGAGAGGCACCCGACTGCGTGGGGCATTGTTTCTCGCGCTAGGCATCGCATTGGGATCCTTTGTCACATGCGCAGCGGCGCAAGACGTGGCGGGGATGGTCAAGAACCTCAAGGGGCAAGCCCAGCTGGATCGCGCAGGAAAGTCGCAACCGGTGCGCGTGGGCGATTCGTTGATGGAGGGCGATCAGGTCAGCACCGGCGCCGATTCCTCCATCGGCATCGTGCTGCGTGATGACACGCTGCTGGCGGCTGGCGCCAAGTCCACCCTGCTGATCAATCGATTTGCCTTCAATGCGACAACGCATGAGGGGCGACTGGATTCCACTGTCAAGAGAGGCACTCTCGCGGTCATCTCCGGCAAGATTGCCCACGCGAATCCGGATGCCGTTCAATTCGGCACGAACACGATGACGCTGGGCGTGCGCGGTACGGAATTCATCATCGATGCGGGCGATCAGCCATGATTGGCCGCTTACTGCTGTTGCTTTCGATCTTGCTGCTCGCAGGGTGCGCTGCTCCGCAACGTGTCATTCTCCTGCCCGCGCCTGACGGCAAAGTCGGTGCCGTCGACGTCACCAGCGCTGCAGGCAAGCAGCGTGTGGACAGTGCCTATGGCGGCGTCAACGTTTCTCAGCAAGGGCAAATCAGTTCGTTTGCCACTGATTCGGCAGGCGTGGAACGCGAATACGGGCCACTTCTGGCGGCGCGTCCGCGCAGGCCGGTGAGCTTCGTCGTGTACTTCCAGAGTGGCTCGTCGAGCGAACTCACGCCTGAATCGACGGCCGTCGTGCAGAGCGTCCTTGCAGAGCTGGAGCAGCGCGCCGCGCCGGAGCTGATCGTCACTGGCCATACGGACGCAGTCGGTACGGACGAGTTCAATGATCGGCTGGCCTTGGAGCGGGCACAGACGGTGGTCGAATTCCTGCGGCACAACGGTATCAACGCCAAACAGATCGAGGCCGTCGGGCGCGGCAAGCGAGAGCCCGCCGTGCGCACCGCGGACAGGGTGGCCGAACAGGCCAACCGCCGCGTCGAGATCACGATCCGATGAGCGCGGCCGGGTCTCGCGCTCGTCAGCCGGCCCGGTCTGCATGAAGCTGAACCTGCCCCGCTCACAGCCCTGGCTCAAGCGGCTCCTCGGGGGTACACGGGGCCGCCCGGTGGCGCTGGTCGTGCTCCTGGTATTCGTTGCCGTGGAGTGCGTCCTCGCTCTGCCACGGCATTGGCAGGTGGCCATGCCTGCCGCTGTCATTGAGGTAGCGAGAGTGCTGGGCAAACCGTTGCAAGCAGCGCAGCTGGGCTTGTTCGATGCCTACGAGTCACTGTCACCGCGCCAGGCCAAGAGCCAGCCCGTGACCATCGTGGCCATCGATGAGAAGAGCCTGGCCTCGGCCGGCCAATGGCCTTGGCCGCGCGACCAATTGGGCGCCCTCGTGTATGCGGTCCAGAAGCATGGGCCGGCGGCGATCGGCCTCGACATCTATATGCCCGAGGCGGACCAGAACTCACCGAACCGGCTTGCCGATCGCCTGCAACCGAATCAGTACGCCCTGAGTGAGCAGCTTCGCGCTCTGCCGACGAGCGACGCGCAACTTGCCAAGACGCTGCATGATGCGCCGACAGTTCTGGGTGCCGCCGGATTCGGTTTTGACACCTACACGACGAGTGACTCCTTGTTGAGCGTTCCCCTGGTCACCCATGGCAAGGACCCGCGGCCCTTCCTGCAGGCCTATCCGCGTGTGCTGGCCAGCCTGCCGATGCTGCAGTCGGCGGCCCATGGACAGGGGCTGCTGAGTGTGGATACGGGCGGCGGCAGCGTGGTGCGGCGCGTGCCCCTGCTGGCGCGCATCAACAACCAGTTGGTGCCCAGCTTCGGGATGGAGATGCTGCGCGTGGCCACCGACTCCTCGGCCATCGAAGTGCAATCCCAGACCCATGGCGTGACCGAGGTCCAAATAGCTGAGCTGAGCGTGCCGACCCAGCCCGAGGGTGATGTCTGGTTGCACTTCGCACCCCTGACGGCGGGCCTGGGTCGCTATGTCTCGGCGTTCGATGTGCTCCACGGCACGGTCGATCCGACGCAGCTTCAGGGCAAGCTGGTGTTGATCGGGCTGACCGGCTCCGGGCTCAATGACATGCGCACCACCGCTTTGCGCGAATTGGTGCCGGGCGTGGAAATCCAGGCTCAGCTCATCGAGTCTCTATTCGACAGATCGCTCCTGCAGCGACCGCTTTCGCTGGCGATGCTGGAGCCCCTGCTGGTGCTGTGCACGGGCTTGGCGCTGATCTGGTACCTGCCGCATTCGGATCGGCCGGTTGCACGGCAGTTCAAGGCGCACCCGCGCTGGGCGATGGGTCTTATCGCCGTCGTTGGCGCGACCTTGCTGGGCCTGGGCATGGCCGCCTTCCGGATTTACGGCGTGCTGTTCGACGCAGCGGGCGTGGTCATTGGCTTCACGCTGGTGTTCGGCACCTTGATCGCAAGCGCGATGCTCGACAGCCTCGGCGATGCGCAGCGCAAGATGGTTCATCTGGTGGAGAGCGGCCTGGCCCTGGGGCGCGAGCATCAGCGCGATGGCCTGTTGCGTGTGACGCTGAACAGCGCGCGCCAAATCAGCGGCTGCGAGGCGGCACTGATCTATTTGAAGACGCCCGCGCAGTCGCTCGCCGTGGCCGCGCAGGTGGGCTTTGACGAGGCATCTCTGGCCGACATTGCGCTGGGCGGCACCACCCCGGTGGCGCCCAGGCCTCCCGCGCTGCGTGCGGTTGAAGAACAGCACACCTTGAATCTCGACTGTGCGCGCGGTGGGCCCGATGGCGAGGGCCTCTCGATTCGCACGGCATCGGGCGCGCCCATACGGTCCGCGTTGACCGTGCCCATCGTGCCGCGCGAGGGCCAGGTGCTCGGCGTGATCCAGCTCGTCAACGCGATCGAGCCGCTCAGCAGAAACCTCGTGGCCTTCGACGATCGGCTGACACCGTTCATCGAGGCCCTGGCTGCGCAGACTGCTGTCGGCCTCGACAACCAGAACCTGATTGAGGCGCAGAACGCACTCATCGAGTCCATCATCAAGATCATTGCCGGCGCCATCGATGCCAAGAGCCCCTACACCGGCGGCCACTGCGAGCGAGTACCCGAGCTGGCCATGATGCTGGCCCGCGCTGCCTGCGATGTACAGGACGGCCCGCTGGCGGACTTTGACTTCAGGACCGACGAGGAATGGCGCGAGTTCAAAATCGGCGCATGGCTGCACGACTGCGGCAAGGTGACCACGCCAGAATACGTGGTCGACAAGGCGACGAAGCTCGAAACGATATACAACCGCATCCACGAGATCCGCACGCGCTTCGAGGTGCTGCTGCGGGACGCGGAGATCGACCGCTTGCGAGACGTTCATGAGCGCGGCGTCTCTCCCGACGAGGCAGACCAACGCTTTGAGAATCGGCGTGCGCAGCTGCAGGACGATTTCAGCTTTGTGGCCACTACCAATGTGGGCGGCGAGTTCCTCGCGCCGGAGAACATCGAGCGCGTCTTGCAGATCGGCGGCCAGACCTGGCTGAGGCATTTCGACGACCGTCTCGGACTCTCCCATGCAGAGCTGCTGCGCCACGGCGGCAGCGAGCCAAAGCCGCTGCCAGCTCGGGAGTCTCTGCTGGCCGACAAGGCCGAGCACGTCATCCAGCGCACCGTCGCGCATGCAAGCGCCGTGATGCAGAGCTTCAAGCTCGCCGTGCCCGAGCACCTCTACAACCACGGCGAGTTGCACAACCTGCGTGTCAGCCGCGGCACCTTGACGGACGAAGAGCGCTTCAAGATCAACGAGCATGTGATCCAGACCATCATCATGCTCGAGCAACTGCCGCTGCCGCCCAATCTGCGCCGCGTTCCCGAGTACGCGGGCACACATCATGAGACGCTGACCGGCACGGGCTATCCGCGTCAGCTGCGTGCGGAGGATCTGTCCATTCCCGCTCGCATCATGGCCATTGCCGACATCTTCGAGGCGCTGACAGCTTCCGACCGCCCCTACAAGAAGGCCAAGAGCTTGACGGAGTCGATCAAGATCCTGAGCTTCTTTAAGAAGGATCGCCATATCGATCCGGTGCTGTTTGACCTGTTCCTGACTTCTGGGGTCTATCTGGAATACGCGAAGAGGTATTTGCAGCCTGAGCAGATCGATGAGGTCGATATTTCGCGATACCTCACGCCGGCCGATGACGCGGGACGCGAAGGAGTTTGAGCGTCTGCTCATGGTCTTGGCTCTAGGCTGAGTTTCGGCATATCCTGGCGCCCCGTGACAGCCTCGCTCGACCAGCCTCGATAGGAACTCCATGACCGATTTCTCCCCCCAGTGGACCGCGGCCAAGAACAAGGCGATGAAGAGCAGCCCGCCGCCCGAATTGGTCATGTCTTTGTCGCAGGGGGCCGACTTTGGCCCAGCGCTCAAGGCCTTTGCAAAGGCCGACACGCCGGACAAGCGCAGCAAGACATTGCTGGCGGTGCTGAAGGCCAAAGACGTCTACGAGAAGGACTTCAAGCAGGCGATGAAGTCTGCGGGCTCGTCCAAAGAGAAGAAGTGCGTGGAGGCCCTGCTGGCCGATCTGGAATCGATCTGGCGTGCCGTCGAGAAAGAGGGCCAGCCGCTGCGGCCCAGCGGAGTCATGGTGCAGTACGAGGTGCTGCGTGCGTACAACCTGGCCAGCGGGCTCAAGCCCAAGTATCTCGACGTCAAGGCCACCGAGGTGACCGTCTACGTGGAGATCGACAAGGTACTGGACTCGCTGATCAAGGAAGGCAAGGAAAGTTTGAAGCTCCAGCACCTTGGCGATGTGGCCAAGGCCGAGCTGGAGAAGGTCCGGCCCCTGTTCATCAAGACCATCGAGGGGATCGAGGCCAAGATCAGCGCTGACATGAGCCTGCTCAACAGCAAGGCCAAGGAGGCGAACGAGGTCCTCAAGCATTACGCCAAGCTGATCGAGGATCGGGTCAACAAGGCGGTCGGCGACGAGTGGGCCAAGTACCAGGCTCGAGCCAAACACCTCTCGGACTTCAGATTCAAGACCGGCCTGAAGGTCACGCTGGGGGTGATCGGCGTTGGCGTGGCGACGGCCTCTCTGGTGCTGAGCTTTGGCACCGCCTGGATGAACATCTTTGCGATCACCAAGGGCGTGACCGAACTGGTCCAGACCGTGACCAAGGCCTCGCAAGGCGTGGAGAAGATTGCCAAGGGCCTGGAGACCGGCCTGCGCGAGGTCGACAAGCTTAACAAGCAGCGCGAAGAGGCCCGCAAGAAGGAGCAGGGGCAGAAGGCATCCAAGGGCAAGGAGGCCGCCAAGGAGCTGGCCAATGCGCTGTTGCCGATCACCAAGTTGATGACCAAGTCCACCAGCACGGTCGAGGCCGAAGCCAAGCAGCTCTTGGGCCAGGTGTCCAAGATCGAGCAGGCCGCCGACGAGGTCGTGGGCCGCATGAACAAGGCGGTTAAGCAGCTGAGCTCGCTGCCTGATGCGAGCATGAACGCCAAGCAGCTGGCCAAGAGCAAGGAGCTATCGGCTGCCATGGATGAGTTCTTCGGCAAGGTCACCGCCATGCACCAGGAGGCGCAGCGCTATGCGGTCTTCGGCCATCACGCGCTGGACGCGGCCGTGCAGCTCAAGAAGTCAGACAGCTGGAGCGCGGGCCTCACTGCAGACGCTTCCGGGCTCGGCACCAAGGCCACGGCCGTCTACGCGCTGGCCAACTTCGTCCATCAGTGCGTGGTGAATGGTAAGTCCTTGATCCCTCTTTGAGCGTCGGCGGCCTTGCCACGTCAGCTCACCTATGAGAGCAGACGGCGCAGGCAATGGGCGCCGATGGCCGGCCGGAAGCTGTCGCTCGCCAGAGTCCGCTTCAGCCAGATCAGCCTTGTCTGTTGAGTCATTTGCGCGATGGTACAAACCTCGTGGGGATCGCAGAGGCACCGCATGCACGCATTTTGGTCAAGGCTCACGATGGCGCTGCTTCTGTCGACAGCGTGCGCCGCGCATGGGGGTGAGTCCATTCGAATGGCCACGGGCCGCAGCTACGTCGTTGCCAACGGCGTCTCCCTGCTGCGTCAGGCCTATGACAGGCTGGGCATGCAAGTTGAGGAGGTCGACGTACCTGTCGAGCGGGGGCTCCGGATGAGCAATGAGGGCTCGCTGGATGGTGAGGTGGCTCGCGTCGAGGGCCTGGAGCAACATTACCCAAACCTCATACGCGTCCCAGTGGCCGTTCTGGCGACCTCGGTGGAAGCGATTTCAGTCGATCCTTCCATTCGAATATCGGGATGGGAGGATCTGCGCAGGTACTCGCTCTGCATCCCCCATGGCATCAAGGCCATCGAGCTGCCTACGGCTGGGATGAAGACTTACGCCGTCAATACCGCTCAGAACATCATCAAGATGCTGCAAGCCAAGCATTGCCAAGTCGGAGTCATCGCGGGTCCCACCTGGGTCGATTTCGAAAGTCTGGACTGGACTGGCATACGTTCTGCAGGTCGATTGGGAGCCGTTCCTCTGTATCACTACCTGAACAAGCGTCACGCGGACCTGGTGCCTCGTGTTGCCGCTGTTCTGGAGCAGATGCGAGCCGATGGCATCATCGGCAAGGTGCAGAAGGCCGCAGATGATGAGGCCGCTGCCGCGCGCATCCGTGCCCTGCGTCGCGCGCAGATCGAACCGGCAAAGTGAAGGCGGCAACCCGAGAAGACGCGGCGACGTCAACGTGACCGCGCTGTGGTCCGAATTCGATCCGGCGGCGAGACCACCAGACGTCGGTTACAGGAATATCCGCTTCAACCGAGAGGCCGGGCCTACGTCGCGCGGCGGCCGTCAGGCGATCGCGCTGACCGAGCTGCCGACCTCGGCGTTGCTGGACGCGCTGCGGTAGCCGAGGCTCTGCTGTAGAGAGGTCAGGAAGGACTGCAGCGTCACCGGCGCCGCAGTGCCACTACTACTACTACTACTGCTGCTGCTGCTGCCGGCGTTCGCCTGGAGGTCGCCGAGCAGGGTGTTGAAGGCGTCCTGCAGGCCGGCCGGCGCGTTGCCGTTGCTGACCTGCGTGATCAGGGCGGACAGCCCGGCCGAGAAGCGCCCGCCGAAGCCACGCGCCTCGCCGGCACCGGTCGCCGCCGTGTTCGCCGTAATCGCAGCACTCGTATTGGTGGGGCTGCTGCTCGTCTCGGCGTTGGCGTTCTTGACGGCGTTAAACAGGGCCTGAACGAAGTCGCGCAGCGCCGTCACTAGCGAGTTGGCGCCGCCGCTGGCGTCGGTGCTGGTGCCGCTGGTGCCGCTGGTGCCGCTGGTGCCGCTGGGGGCCTGGGTCGTGCCGGTCTGGCTGATGGCCGGCGACTGCAGGCCGAGCGACTGCAGGGCCTGGGCGAGGGCCTGCAGTACCGGGCCGCCACGGTGGCCACCGCCATGGCCGACGCGGTCGTTGTCGCCGTCGCTGTCCTGGACCGTCGGCGCGGCGCCGCTGGAGGACGACGTCGCCGCGGTGCCGCCGCTGTAGCTGCTGATTTGTAGCGACAGGCTGATGGTCGTGCTGGTGATGCTGGCAATCATGGCGATCTCCAATGCTTTCCCGACTTATCGGGTATCGGACGACCGGACGGCGACTTGAGGGTCTCCCAGCCCCTCTTGCAAAGCTTTACATTGCGCGGCCGCAGCCGCGGCGTCCAGGGCTAGGCCCGGAGAGCCATCGGCACGTCAAAGTGCCGATCGAGGCAGGATCCGCCTGCGGACGATGTCCTGCGCCGCCTCCCTGTCGGCCAGGTCTTCGACTGACTGCAACCAGCTGCGTACGTGAGTTGGACTTTGGGCTGCGATTTGAAGTCGGGCGCCACTCGGGTGTGGCTGGTGCGGGCGACTTGCCCCGCCAGTGTCCGACCCATAGCCCGCAAGCACGGGTCACCAGCCTGGTGGCCGTACGTGTCGTTGTAGCGCTTCAATTTGTGCCCTGCGGCGAGAAGCTGCCCGATACTGCGCCGGCTCAGGCCTCTGCAAAATCCAGGCGCACTTGCCAGGCGCACTTTCCAGGCGCACTTGCGACGATGTTCAATGGGCGGCGCACGTCGCCGCCGACGCAGTTCTTCAACTGAATCGATGCAGCACTTTGCCCGCAACACCTTCCTTCAAGCCGAGTGCCCGATGATCGAGGACCTCCAATGATCAAGATGCAAGCGCTGCTTGCCGTCGCGGTGATTTGCACCGCATCGGCCGCTCATGCTGCTCATGCCACGCCCGCTCGCCTGCGGCTCGCGACCGTTGAATCCAGCCCGCTGCTTGTCGGGGCCGAACTGCGGCCTGGCATCGACCTCTCAGGAACGTGGAACTACTCGATCGACCCCTATCGTACGGGGCAGGCCGGTTTCCACGGCGAGTCCCCCGATCCTGGGCAGCAGCGCTGGCGCGATGTCGACGTCCGCGCAGCAATGGCCAATGACAATCGCGTGCTCTACGAATTCGACATGGCCCATTCGCCGGTCACGACCTTGCCTTCCTCCTGGCTGACCGAGGCAGCCGAACTGCGCCATTACCAGGGCCTGATCTGGTATCAGCGCACCTTCAAGGCGCCCGCGCCGCGCGCCGGTCGCCAGTTCCTGCGCTTCGGCGCGGCCAATTACTGGACCGTCGTCTATCTCAACGGCCACGCGGTCGGCCGGCATGAAGGCGGCTTCACGCCCTTTGCGTTCGAAGTAACCCAGCTGCTGCGCGACGGCGACAACCAGATCACGGTTGGCGTCGATTCACAGGCGACACCGGCGACCGTGCCGCCTCCTGTCACCGACTGGGAAAACTATGGCGGCGTCACGCGGCCGGTGCGCTTGATCTCGACGCCCGAGACCTATGTGGACGATGCCTGGGTGCGCCTGACGCGGCAGGGGATGCTGGCTGTGGACGCGCATCTGGACGGGGGACGGGCGGCCCATTCCCCAGTCCATCTGCGCATCGCCGAGCTCGGCCTGGACCTGGCCGGCACCACCGATGCACAGGGCAACTGGCACGCGATCCGGGCAGTTCCGCGTGCGCTGGTCCGATGGTCGCCGGAAAGTCCCAAACTGTATGAGGTCGGGATCGATGCGGGCGAGGATCATTGGCGCGATCGCATCGGTTTTCGGACGGTGGAGACACGCGGCGCCGACATTCTGCTCAACGGCAAGCCCATCTTCCTGCGCGGGATCTCGTTGCACGAGGAAGAGATCGGCCCCAACCCGACCCGAGACATGACGCCTGACGCGGCACGGGCGCTGCTTGGCGAGGTCAAAGACGGCCTGCACGGCAATTACGTTCGCCTCGCGCATTACCCGCATTCGGAAGCGATGACGCGGATGGCCGACGAGATGGGCTTGCTCGTGTGGAGCGAGGTGCCCGTGTATTGGCTGGTGGCGTGGTCGAACCCGGACACGTTGGCGACGGCGCGCAACATGCTCGCTGAGAACATCCTGCGCGACCGCAACCGCGCATCGATTGCGATCTGGAGCGTCGCCAACGAAACGCCGGTGAACGAAGCGCGCAACGCCTTCCTGCGCCAGCTGGTGAGCGATGTGCGCAGGCTCGACGACAGCCGCCTTGTCAGTGCCGCGCTCCTGGTCGATCGTGATCCTAAGGCGAGCGTTCCGACCATGACGATGGTCGATCCGCTCGCGGAGGTGCTCGACGTTGTCGCGATCAACACCTACAACGGCTGGTACACCGCGGATCGCCTGGCGGATCTGCCAGGCAGTGTCTGGCACCTGCCCGCCGGCAAGCCGCTGATCTTCTCGGAGTTCGGCGCGGATGCGAAGGCGGGGTTTGTGGACGAGCGAGCAGCTCCGCGCAAATTTTCCGAGCAGTACCAGGCGGACTACTACCGCAAGACGCTCGAAATGGCGAATCGGATTCCGACCTTGCGCGGCCTATCGCCCTGGATCCTGAAGGACTTCCGATCGCCGCGCCGGCAGAACCCCGATTTCCAGCAAGGCTGGAACCGCAAGGGGCTGATCTCGGAGACTGGGCGGCGCAAGCTGGCGTTCCAAGTGCTCGCGGACGATTACGAGAAGAAGCAGGCGGCGGGGCGTTAGGAGTCGGACCAGTGCGCGCCGCAAAGCGGACAGCTCTTGGGCTTGTCGCCGAGCCGCAGGCGCATCGTCACGTCGCCCTCGCATTTCACGCACAGCCCATCCTCGGGCACATGGCCCAGCAGCGCTTCGCGACGCAGGACCCGCGCCCGCTGCGTTGCAGCCCGTCGGGTTGTGGACCGGGCTTCGTCCTCCAATAGCCTTTGGCTCGAACGCCTGAAGGACTTGAGCTCGCGCAGAGGCTCCTGCTCCTGGAGCGGATCACCGAGATAGAGCCGCCCCTGAGAAGGCGCGGGGACCTCGACAAGCAACTGCCCGATCCTTGCGTCGCCGTCGAGGTCCACGCGATAGAGTCCACGGCAGGGCACCGCGGCCACCTGCTCTTCGCGGAGGCTTCTTGGCTTGGCCGCCAGGTCGTTGAAAAATCGCTCCAGGTCGCGCCGCGCCAGGCTGAGCTTGCCGGAGCATCCCTGCTGCCCGGTGGCCCGGATCATGATCAGCCCGGCTTCCAGCGCGAGCTCGAAATACTTGCCAACCACGGCGCCGGGTGCTGCTACGCCGGCGGCTTCGAACACGTCGGCATACACGCCGGCCGGCCTGCGCGCCGCGGCGCGCGCCTGCATTCCGCCGGTGTCCTGATCGGCCGCGACGTAGGCGTCGAACAGGCGGTTCAAGAAATCATCGTTGCCATGCAGCAGCTGGGCCAGCCCGTCGGCCTCCTTGAGCAGGCCCGGCGCATGGCGGTGGATTAACTCCGCGACCTCGCGCGTGTCGGCAAGGCGCTTGCCGACGCCGCCGAGATGAGCGCGCAGTAACTGCTCGTAGGCAGTGATGCGCTGCGCCTGCTGCGTGTAGACCGCCTTGGCCTCCGCCAGGCCTTGCTGGTGCCCCCGTTGCCAGGATTGCGCGCTCGCGCTGGCCTTGGCCTGGCGCTGCCAGAACAGGAGCAGCGACAGTGCAAAGCACAGACCCAGCAGGGCCGCGTACACGATTACGGGGGACATGCGCCTGCCGGGGGGCGGTTCGGAGTTTTCATTGGGGCGGATTCTGAGGCCCCTGCCAGCTGCTTCGGTCCCGGCCAGCTCTCGTTCGAGTGACGGAAGCCACGGCGGGGCGCTTTCTCTCGTGCCGCGGGGACCAGGATGGGGTCTTGCCAGAAATCCGAACTCGCTGGACAGTTTGTGCCAAGGCAGGTGTGGACTGACCCAGAGAGGAAAGCCACCGGGAGGCGGCCTCGACCCCAACAACAAGCGAGGAGCGATTTCACAATGAATGCCTTCAACAACCTTCGCATCGGCGTGCGCATGTCATTGGCATTTGCGCTCGTCTTGCTGCTGCTGATCATCATGGCCGTTGTCGGTGCCATGCAGGCCCGCAACATCAACTATTACGCCGAGTATTACCCGACCAACATCTTGCCCTCGCTGACGGTGATCTATCGCCTGGAGCAGGCGGTGTCGGACGCGCGACGCCTCGAGGGTCAGCACATTCTTGCCGAGGATCCCGCGGAACGGCGTTCACTGCTCGATCGCATTGCCAAGGCCAGGCAGACCACGCAAGAGCAGCTCAAGGCCTATGAGCCACTCGTCGCGGATGACGAGGACCGCGATCTGCTGAAAAAAGTCACCGACGGCGCTGCGGCCTACATGGCCGCACAGGAGCAGGTGCTGCGCGCGTCGGAGCAAGGCCTGAACGACCCTGCACAGCGCCATCAGGCACTCCAGCTCTCGCTGGGCCCCGCGCGTGCCGCCTTCACGCCGCTGCGCGAGTCCATCTCGCAGTGGTGGGCCTATAACGAACGCTTGGCCGCCAAGACCACGGAAACGGCACGCGCCTCCTACGGCCGCGTGCTGTGGACATTCAGCTTGCTGACAGTCGGCGCACTGGCCGTTGGAATCCTGGCCGCGGTGATGATCACGCGCTCCATCGTTCGTCCGGTCGAGCAGGCGTCGATCGCGCTGAAGGCGGTGGCGGAAGGCAACCTGACCGTCAGCGTGCGTTCGGAATCGCGCGACGAGCTTGGAGAGTTGCTCTCGACACTCGGCCACATGACGCAGAACTTGTCGCGCATCGTCGCCGGTGTCAGGACGGGCTGCGAGCAGATCAATGTCGCCGCGGCAGAAATCGCCCAAGGCAACGGCGATCTCTCGTCCCGGACGGAGTCGCAGGCTTCGAATCTGGAAGAAACAGCGGCCTCCGTCGAGCAGATGACTGCCCAGATCAAGGCCAACGCGGACAACGCGCGGCAGGCCGACCAACTGGCTCACCATGCCTCCGACACGGCGCGGGACAGTGGTGCGGCGGTCAGCGAAGTCGTCAAGACCATGGACGGCATCGCACATGCCAGCAACAAGATCGCCGAGATCATCGGTGTTATCGACGGCATCGCGTTCCAGACCAACATCCTGGCGCTGAATGCCGCGGTCGAGGCCGCACGCGCTGGCGAGCAGGGCCGCGGCTTTGCGGTGGTGGCCGGCGAAGTGCGCCTGCTGGCGCAGCGCAGTGCCGAGGCCGCCAAGGAAATCAAGACGCTGATCAACGACAGCGTTGGCCAGGTCCAGGCCGGCTCAGGCCTGGTTCACAAGGCGCAGCAGACCATCGAGCTGATGGTGGAAGAAGTGCGCAAGGTGACCAGCCTGGTCGGCGAGATCACGGTGTCCAGCCGCGAGCAGGCCGACGGCGTCACGCAGATCAACGTTGCCGTCAGCCAGCTGGATCAGGCCACGCAGCAGAACGCGGCCCTGGTGGAGCAGACCGCCGCTGCCGCCGAGAGCCTCAGGCTGCAAGCCACGCAGCTCAATGAGGCGGTCTCGTTCTTCCGCGTCGGCTGACCGCCAGGTCGGCCTGCCCGACTCAGGAGCTCAGCGCCCGGCTGGTACCTCGTACGTGATCGGCTCGATGACCACGCGACGATCCGGCTCCAGGCACCGGATCAGATCGGTGCGCTTGAGCTTGGTCGGGCAACTGGACACTGGATCGCTCGCGCCCTTGCCCTCGGCCTCCAGGCGGCCGGCCGCGACGCCCTTGCCGACCAGATAGCGCTTGACGGCTTCGGCGCGCTGCAGCGAAAGCTTGCGGTTGTAGGCGGCGCTGCCCAGGCGGTCCGTGTAGCCGCTGATGCGCACATGTTCGATACCCGGATTGGCCATGAGCACGCTGGCCGCCTCGTCGAGCTGCGGCTGCGGGCTCTTGAGCACAGCGTGATCAAAGGCGAACAGTTCGCTGGCCTGCAGGGTGAACTTGCGCGGCGGCGGCGGGGGAGGCGGCGGCGGGGGAGGCGGAGGAGGCGGAGGAGGCGGAGGAGGCGGAGGAGGCGGAGGAGGTGGCGGCGGCGGCGCCATCACGGGCGCGGGCGGCGGTGCGGCGGCGTGCTTGACCACGGGTGGCGAATCGAAGGCCCAGATCAAGCCGAGGTTGAAATAGGTATTGCTGCTGCGCCGGACGCCGAACATGGAGTTGTTGCTCAGAAATCCCAGCACCTGGCGCACGTCGGCCTGCAGGCCCAGGTTCGACGAGAGGCGGTACTGCAGGCCCACGCCCGCGTTGATGAAGGGCGAGGTCCGCGAGGCGTCGATGCCCGGTGATTCGCCCCGATCACGCTCGGCGCCCGCACCGATCAGCAAGAAGGGGCGCGTCGAGCCGCGGTCCATGAAATACAGGCCGTCCACGCCCAGCAGGGTCTGCTCGTAGCGCGCCGGGTCACGCTTGGAGCGCGCGTAGTTCAGGCCCAGTTGCAGGTCCCAGTCGGGCGACACCGCCGTGCCGAACCTGAGCCCACCGCCGTAGCCTGTGCGGCTGGAGGGCCAGTCGTTGTCGGGCTTGATCAGGCTGATGGAGGGCAGCAAATAGCCCGAGCCGGTGTCCGTCTGCGCGTGAGCGACTCCGAACTGCGCGCAAAGGGCAACTGCCAACGTGTAGGGAAGCTTTTGCAAGGCGTGCGACATGGCGTCCTCCTGGGTTGGGGTGACACGAACCATAGCCCTCAAGCCAGTCCCGGCACAGCGTGCTGACAAAGCGTTACTGCTCGGTACGACGGGTTGTATTCGTTCGCATATCGCACAACCTTTGTCGGCAACTCCGTGTAACAGCGCCGGCCCTGCAGTTGCGCGCGGCAGCGAGTTGTTGGAGGATTGGTGCACAACGATTGATACCAACTTTGTATTGGTATTGCTTCAGGGAGAGTCTGCGCGCGATGGGGTGAGCTTCCAGACTGGAGCTTGACCACCGCACCGTGTCCGACGCCGCTGGCGTTGGAGCACGCGCCATCAGTTTTGCGTGCGCACGGCATCTCCCCGGCGATTGAGTCCTGGCACCGAATTGGCGCTTCGCGTTGCGACCCGGTGCTCGAGCGATCCGGGAGGCGCGCGTTGAAAGTCTTGATGGTCGAAGACGAATCGAACGACGCCGAGCTGGTCTTGCGGACGATGCGCAAGGCGGGCCTGGCGTTCGAGAGCGTGCGCGTGGATTGCGAGGAGCGGTTCCGGCAGGCCCTTGAGGACTTCGCACCGGACATCATCCTGTCCGATTTCAGCATGCCGCTGTTCGACGGCATGTCGGCGCTCGCGATCGCGCGCGAGCTGAAGCCGGACGTGCCGTTCATCTTCGTGTCCGGCACCATCGGGGAGGAGCACGCGATCAACGCCCTCAAGAGCGGGGCTGTCGATTACGTGCTCAAGGGCAATCTGCTGCGCCTGGTGCCAGCCATGGAGCGCACGCTCGCCGACGTCGAGAAGGCGCGCGAGCAGCGGCGCATTGCCGAGGCGCTGCATCACAGCGAACAGCGCTTTCTGCTCGCGGCCTCTACCGGCGACGTCTGGGACTGGCGGATCGCCACCGGCGAGTCCTACATCCCGCCGCAGTGGAAGCAGCGCCACGGCTATGCGGACGACGAGCTGCCGAACGCCTGGAGCACCTGGTTCGACTTGCTGCATCCGGAGGATGTCGACAGCGTGCGCAGCGCACTGGAGGCACACCTGCTCTGCGACGCCCCTTACGAAGTCGAATTCCGCACCCGGCATCGCAGCGGCAGCCACCGATGGTCGCAGGTCAAGGGGAAGGCCTTGCGCGACGCCGCGGGCCAGCCCAGCTACATGGCTGGCACCGTCGTCGACATCACCGAGCGCAAGACCGCCGAGATCCGCGTGCACCGGCTCAACCGCGTGTACGCGCTGCAGAGCGGCATCGGCTCGCTGATCATCCGCGCGCAGACCCGCGAGCAACTGTTCCGCGAAGCCTGCCGCATCGCGGTGGAGACCGGCGGCTTCCTCTATGCCTGGGTGGCCCTGGTCGACGGCGGCGCGTTCCCCGAACCGGCGCCAGAGGCGATCCAGGACACGCTGGACGCCGACGTGGCCGAGGCCGTGCAGGACGTTCTCATGGCGGAGATGGTGCCCGCGGCCGCCGCGACCGGGCAGGGGCTCTTCGAGGACGATCTTTCGAGGCGCTATCCGGGCCTGGCGATCTCGCACGCGGTGGCCGCTTTGCCGCTGATCGTCGAGCAGCGCGTGGCCGGCGTGCTGATGCTGCATGCGGCGGAGCTCGGTTTCTTCGACGAGGACGAGCAGCGCCTGCTCGGCGAGATGAGCAACGACTTGTGCTTCGCGCTTGACCACATCAGCAAGGGAGAGCAGCTGAACTACCTGGCCTACTACGACGCCCTGACCGGTCTGGCCAACCGCAGCCTCTTCATGGAGAGGCTGTCGCAGCAAGTGGACGTGGCCCGGCGCGAGCAGCGCAAGCTTGCGGTGCTTGCGCTCAATGTTGACCGTTTCAAGACCGTCAACGAATCGCTGGGCTATGCCGGCGGTGACGAACTTCTCCAGCAGCTGGCGCTGAGACTGCTCGCCAGTGCCCCCGACGGCAGTCGCACCGCCCGCATCGACGCGGACCACTTCGCCATCCTCGTACCCGAGATCAGGTCTGAGGAAATGCTGGCACGCACGGTCGAGCAGAGCATGGAGGCCTGCTTTGGCGAGCACTTTGAGGTGGCCGGTACTGAGCTGCGCATGTCGGCCCGCATCGGCATCTCGATCTACCCGCATGACGGCGACGACGCGGACGCGCTCTATCGACACGCGCTCTCGGCCGCGGGCAAGGCACGGCGGCGGGGCGAGCGCTATCTGTTCTATTCGCAGGACATGTCGGAGAAGATCGCCGGCACCCTGGCCCTTGAGACGCGCCTGCGCCGGGCGATCCGGGACAACGAGTTCGTCCTCCACTACCAGCCCAAGGTCGATGCCGGCAGCTGGCAATGGCGCGGCGTGGAGGCGCTGATCCGCTGGCAGGACCCGCGCCAGGGGCTGGTGGCACCAGGCCAGTTCATCCCCCTGCTCGAAGAGACAGGGCTGATCGGGGAGGTCGGCGCCTGGGCACTGCGCCAGGCCGTGCGGGACCAGATGCGCTGGATGGCCATGGGGCTCACCCAGGCGCCGCGCGTCGCTGTCAACGTGTCGGCGATCCAGCTGCGCCGCGCCGACTTCGTGTCCACCGTGCGGGACGCCATCGAGCTCGGCGACAGCCCCACGAGCCTCGACCTCGAGATCACTGAGAGTATCGTGATGGAGGACATCGAGACCAATATCGGGCGACTCGACGAGGTTCGCGAGCTCGGCGTGAGCATCGCCGTCGACGATTTCGGCACCGGCTATTCATCGCTGCGCTACCTCACGCAGCTGCCGGTGCAGACGCTCAAGATCGACCGTGCATTTGTGAGCACCATGCTTCAGGATCCCAACACGAGGACCCTGGTCTCCACCGTCATCTCGCTCGCCCACTCCCTCAATCTCAAGGTCGTGGCCGAGGGCGTAGAAACCGAGCAGCAGGCCTTGTGGCTGCGCCGGCTGCGCTGCGACGAGATGCAGGGCTATTGGTTCAGCCGGCCCCTGCCCTTCGAGCGCATCACCGAGATGCTGCGCCATCCCCAGGGGAACGCTGCATGAGGCCGAGGCGGGCCGGCTGGGTGGTGGCCCCACTGGCCGGATTGCTGGGACTGCTGCCAGCTTCGCCGGCAGACGCTGAGGCCGCTCACCCTGAGCTTGCCGATCTGTCGCTGGAGCAGCTGTCGGACATTGAGGTCAGCTCGGTATCGCGGCGCAGCCAGAAGCTCAGCGAAGTGGCGGCGTCGCTCTACGTCATCCCTGGCGACGCGATCCGCCGCGCCGGCGCCCGCACGCTGCCCGAGGCCTTGCGCCTGGCACCGAACCTGCAGGTGGCGCGCGTGGACGCGAATTCCTACGCCATCAGCGCGCGCGGCTTCAACAACGCCATCGGCAACAAGCTGCTCGTGATGATCGATGGCCGCACGGTCTATGCACCGTACTTTTCCGGCGTGCAATGGGATCAGCAGGCAGTGATGCTGGACGACGTCGACCGCATCGAGGTGATCAGCGGACCCGGTGCCAGCGTTTGGGGCACGAACGCCGTCAACGGTGTCATCAACATCGTGACCCGCGCCGCCGACCAGACCCAGGGCTGGCTTGCGCGCGGCGGTGCTGGCAACGCCGACTCGCTGGCGGCGCTGCGTCTTGGAGGGCAGGCTCCGGGCGGTGGTCATGTGCGTGCCTACGTCCAGACCCAGCGGGAGCAGCACACGCGCAGCGAGTCCGGCGCGGCCGTCGCCGACGGGTCGCACCGCGCGCAGCTCGGTGCGCGGGCAGATTGGCTGGTTGCGGGCGAAGGCTTCACGCTCCAGGGCGATGCCTACCATGGCGACACCGAGGCCCGCGTCGCCTTGGGACGCCAGCTCGGCGGCATCCGGACCTCGGGCGAGAACCTCGTGGCGCGCTGGACCGGCACCCTCTCGGGCGGCTCCAAGCTGCGCGTGCAGAGCTACTACAACCACGAGCGCCGCGAGGACCACTTCCTGTACAGCCCGAGCGACACGGTGCTCGACCTGGAGGTCCAGCACACGCTCACGCTGGGCGCCCACCAGTTGGACTGGGGCGGCGGCTGGCGGCGCGCAAAGGACGACATCCCGTCCGGCCTGTTCTTCGGCTTCGTGCCGCAGCGCAGCGCGCAGAGCTGGCGCAATCTGTTCGTGCAGGACGACATCCGTGTCTCAGAGCAGCTGAGCCTGATGGCGGGCACGAAGTTCGAGCACAACGACGACACCGGTTGGGAGACGCTGCCGAGCCTGCGTCTGGCCTGGTCGCCCGCGACCGAGCATCTGCTCTGGGCCTCGCTGTCGCGTGCGGTGCGCGCACCGGCACGCCTGGACCGCGACCTGCGCCTGCCGCCCAATCCGCCCTTCTTCATCGCGGGCGGCCCGGCCTTCGTCTCGGAGCTCGCCCGGGTGCTGGAGCTGGGCTGGCGCGCGCAACCCACGCGCACGCTGAACTTCTCGGCCACGCTGTTCCGCTACGACTGGAGCCGGCTGCGCAGCGGCCAGCGGCCACCCAATGCGCACGTTCAGAACATGATCGACGGCGCCAGCGACGGCGCCGAGGCTTGGGCGCATTGGCAGGTGCTGGAGATGCTGCAGCTCAGTGCCGGCGGCACCCTTTTGCACAAGAACCTGCATGTGCAGCCCGGCAGCACCGATCCCACCGGGCCGAGCGCTCTGGGCAACGATCCGTCGCAGCAGTGGCAGCTGCGCGCCAGCCTGCAATTGCCAGCGCGCCAGACGCTGGACCTTGGCTGGCGCCGCATCGGCGCGCTACCCAACCCTCAGGTGCCGGCGTACGACGCGCTGGACCTGAGCTATGCCTGGCAGCTCGGCCGCGGCGTCGAGCTGTCCGTGACCGGGCAGAACCTGACGGACCCGCGCCATCCGGAGATCGACGCCTACCCCACCCGCAGCGAAATCGGTCGCTCGGTGTTCGTTCAACTGAGGTGGAGCCCGTGAGTGCGGCCGAGTCCGTGCGCCTGTGCGGCGGTCGACGCACCTGGCTCGGCCTGGTGCTGCAAGCCTGCGCCGCGCTGGCCTGGGCCCAGGACGATCTCGGCCCCGACGAGCTACACGTCAAGGCGGCCTTCCTCTACAAGTTCACCAGCTACGTGGACTGGCCTGAGGGCGCCTTCGCCGGTGCCGACGGGCCTTTCTTGGTGGGCGTGCAGGGCGCTGACGCGCTATACGGCGAGCTGGGGCAGCTTGTTGCCAGCCGAAAAGTGCACGAGCGGGCGGTGCTGGTGCGCAGGCTGGTCCCCGGCGAGTCGACGGCCGGGCTGCACATGCTCTTCGCAGGCCGTGGCTCCGCACTGCGTGCGGAGCCCGGCCGGCCCGTGCTCGTGGTCACCGAGGCCGAGGGCGAGATGCCGCTTGGCAGCATGATCAACTTCCGGCTCGTCGAGCGGCGCGTGCGTTTCGACATCGCGCTGGACGCGGTGGAAACCGCGGGGTTGCGCATGAGCTCTCGCCTGCTGGCCGTGGCGCGGCGGGTCTACCGGGCTGGCGGGAGCTGAGCATGGCAGGACTGCGCCAGCACCTGATCGGCTCGATCCGCTCCAAGATCGCGCTGCTGATCCTCGCCGCCGTCTGCTGTGCGCTGCTGGTGGCCGGCATCGCGCTGGCGCTGTACGAGGTGCGCGACGTACGGCAACAGGCGCTGCGCGACCTCGAGACGCAGGCGCGCATCCTCGGCCGTGCCAGCGCGCCGGCACTGGCCTTCGACGACCCCCGCGCCGTGCACGAGAACCTGCAGCTGCTGTCCGACAGGCCCAGCATCGTCGCCGCGGCGATCTATAGCGCGCGTGGCAAGCGCATGGGCGAGTATCACAACGCTGCTCGCCTGACGACACCCGTGCCTTCGCTGCCCGGGGCGGAGGGCTCGCGCATTGACGACGGCCAGCTGATGATCTTCCAACGCGTGGTTGAGGGCGGCGAGATCGTCGGCACCGTCTACCTGAACGGTCGCTTCGATCTGAGCGAACGCCTGCGCGACTACTTCGGCATCCTCGGCAGCGTGATGGTGCTCAGCCTCGTCGTGACGGGCCTGGTCTCCTTGTGGCTGCAGCGTGCGGTCACGCAACCCATTCTCGCGGTGGCGGCAGCGGCCCGTCGGGTGGTCGAGCGCAAGGACTTCTCGCTGCGCGTGAACCGGACTACAGAGGACGAGATTGGCCAGCTCGTCAATGCCTTCAACGACATGCTCGCCGAGCTCGGCGAGCGCGAGCAGGCGCTGCAGGCTTCACGGCGCTCGCTGGAGCAGGAGATCGAGGAGCGCCACCGTGTTGACGAGGAGTTGCGCGAGCTCAACGCGCAGCTGGAGCAGCACATCGCCCGGCGCACGGCCGAGCTGGAAGCGGCGAACAAGGAGCTGGAGAGCTTCAGCTACTCGGTCTCGCACGACCTGCGCACTCCGCTGCGCGGCGTCGTGGGCTTTGCCGACGCGCTGCTGGAAGACCACGGCGCCGAGCTCAGCGAGGAGGCGCAGCGCAAGCTGCGAA
>Ga0213872_10000664_pt1 | contig 26072 bp, 22 predicted proteins | sample VelepicomBERX_R2_FD_160071 | JGI IMG/M metagenome (GOLD analysis project Ga0213872, IMG submission 160071) | Rhizosphere microbial communities from Vellozia epidendroides in rupestrian grasslands, the National Park of Serra do Cipo, Brazil - RX_R2 | ecosystem: Host-associated > Plants > Roots >...
GGAATCGAAAGGGGACCGCCGAGACTGCCTCCGAACGTATTGAAGCGTTTCGGAGCCTTTTCGGTGAAATTCAACACCTTCGCATCCAACGCATCGTTCTGCAGGTACTCAAACAGACTTCCGTGAAAGTTATTGGTGCCGCCCTTAGTGGTGAATGTCACATCGCCAACCTGAGAGAACTCGGCATTGTTGTTGAAGGCTGTGACCTTGAGTTCTGCGATTCCCTCGACGGAGGGATAGGGGTTCGCTCCTGCTGCGCTTTGGAAGACATTCGTTGTGGAGATGCCGTCGACCGAATAGCCGACCATGTTTGCGGTTGCACCGTTGAGGGCGATATTGCCCTGGCTGTCTTGCTGAACGTTCGGTGATGTCGCCAGTGCGGCTAACGGACTGCTGGAGACAGCGCGGAAATTAAGCGGTAGCTTTGCGATCTGGCCAGATTCTTTTGTATCGCCGATCGTTCCGTTTTCCGTATTCACCTGTTCGCCCGCTGCGCTTACCTCTACGGTTTCACTGTGTGCTTCCAACGCCAGAGTAAGGTCGACACGCAGGCTCTGGCGGGCAGAGAGTTCTACGTCCGCCGTGGACGAGCTCTGAAATCCCTCTTTTGTGGCGGTTAGTTGGTAGTGCCCCGGTTTGAGATTCTCAACCGTAAAAGATCCATCTTCTCCGCTGATCACGCTGCGGTCAGTATTTTCTTCGAGGCTGTGAACGTTCACTACTGCCTGCTTCAGTGACAGCCCACTGGGATCACGAGTGGTGCCGCGCAGATCGCCGAAGGTGGATTGCGCTTTGACCGACTGAAGCATAAAGCACGTAGACAGAATCGTCACGAGCGATAATTTGCGAGTCATAGACTTTCACAGTCTGAGCGACTCGACATGGAAAAAGTGTGAAAGTTTGCGGTCTATGACCGACAGAAGGGCGACTTTTACGAACTCTTTATCCTCCCTCTACGATTCCTTTACTTCCCGGATGTCGTAGACGGAAAAGTGCTCGTGCGGATTCGGCTAGACTGACTGTGATCGTCACTAATGTTGTTTCGAGGAGCCGCACGAAATGTTTGGAAAGCCGCAGAACATCATCAATCAACGAAGAGACGTGAAGCGCCGCGTTGTAGAGATCATGATCCAATGCGCGGAGATCGGGCCTATTGCAGTCACGGGGAACGGAATTCTCAATGGAGAACAGGTCGGCCGTATCACCGTTCTCGTCGTTCACAATTTTGTGAACGGGCTGACGCCTGAGGACATCGATGCTTTAAAGACGGCGAAGGGCTGCCGCCAGCCTCCGCCGGGCGTCGAGGACCTCTCCCGTCGCACACTCTACGATCACATCATCACGCCTACAAAGAGCGTCAGCGACGCCGGATGCATGGCTGCGTTCGTTCACGATGGCGTGCTTTGGGCGAAACAGGTGGCCCTGGCGAATCCCAATTCCAACATCAACTGGCCGGCTTGCCAACTGCGCATCGACAACGCTTTAAATCAGCTCAAAGTCAGCAATAAACAGTATTTCTTGAATCCGGGACTCCGCGATCCGCAAGACGCGGACCAGGCGCTGTATTGGCTCGTCTACCAGGCCGGGCAGCTCGAAGATACGCCTAATGCTCAGGTACAGTTCCGCCAGAAGTTCAACAGTCTGCCGAAGGAACTGAGGGACAACGCCAACGTTCAGGCGATCTCTAATAACTTCGCCAAGGCGGTATCGCTGTTTGAAAAGTACTACGTGAACGGCGACTTTCCAGACGAGTACAAATAGCGTGGCGGCGTACGCATGAATTGAGAGGCGCGAAGTCGCGGGAGCGGTGCGCACTCTGGGACAGCACGACTGTATTTGCTAAACTCCGGCAATGCCCTTCCGGCTAGAGGCACGGCTTGGCGAATTAGTCCGTTCTGTTTTCAGCACGTTCAGGTACGCCTTCCATGACTGGACCCGGGAAATGCCGAGATCCAAGCGCTTCGTCGCTTTTGCGGCCGTTTTTTTCCAGGGATATGCCTTCTATGCCCTTTTGACGCGATCGCTCATTTGGCCTTGGATCTGGCCGCGAGAGCAAGTTCTCTATATATGCGTTTGGTTGTTTTACATGCTTGGCTATTGCGTCTTGAACGTCACGCTGACTTCGGAATTCGTCCGCAAGACTCAACTCGAATCCGATGTGATCGCCGCACGGCAAATCCAGCAAACGTTACAACCCACAACTTATCCAAAATTCGCAGGCTATGAGATAGAAACTTTTTATAAGCCCTTCCGCGAAGTAGGTGGCGACTATTTTGACGTTATCGAGCTTCCGGAGAACCGAATACTATTTGCGGTGGCCGATGTGTCGGGGAAGGGTATGCCTGCGGCTCTGCTGGCGGCAAACATACAGGCGCTGGTCAGAAGCATCGCGAACCTTACCTACGATCCCTTCGCGTTTGCTCTGCAGATTAACAAACATTTGAGTCGTTACACACCGCGTGATCGTTTCGCGACGGCCCTCTTCATCGTGCTTAGCCGCGATTCTGGAGAATTAACTTACCTAAATGCAGGTCACAATCCTCCGATCGTGTCCTCACTGTGCTCAACTCAATTTCTGGATGCAACGGGGATCCCGCTGGGATTATTCGCCGACGCGGAATATAAAACTGAAACGGCTGCTCTGGCTCGTGGTGGCGCACTTCTCTTATTCACAGACGGATTGACCGACTCGATTGCCGGAGATCGGCCCGAGGAGTGTTTGCGTGATGTTATGGCTGATAGCTCGCGGGCGACGATGTCCAATATTAGATCATTAGTGAATCCGAGATTCAACGAGGATGATGTAACTGTCCTGCTGATCAAGAGAACAGCCGACTCAGCGTGCGATGAGTCGAACCGGTCCCAGTAATCCGGCGGGCAGCGGCTTCAGGTTGTCCATTCCTTGCGGGACAAACCGCTCTCCATAGCGCAGATTCAGCAGCCTGTAGTCCGGGAGCGCCTGTCCAGCCATTTCATTGATGGCAAGGTTCCCTACCACAACCCGCAACGTATTCGCACCTTTGTGCAGATTAGAAGTCACGTCCACTTGGTAGGGCGGATGCCACACGGCGCCAGCACGTTCACCGTTCACGAAGACGACGGCCGCTTCACGAACGGGACTCTCGAGCAGCGCCCGCATGCCGGGGCCTGGCCCCGAGGAGGCTTCGACCGGCGTGCCCGGTCCGAAATCAAGCACGATACGGGTATGGGCCCGCAGCAATGCCTCAGGCACGTCGATACTTCTTTCGTAAGCGGCCCTGCCTGAATAGAATCGGGTGTTTTCGTCCTCGCTCCAGGAATGGAGCGTCGCCATTTCGATGGCGTGTCCTGCGCCGGTGAAAGTGACCTTCCAGTTGCTGCTCAGATCAAGCGATTGGGGTGCGGCTGATGGAGGCGTGTCTGACGGCGCGCGCATGTTGCAGTTGCGGCAAAAGACGAGGAGGCGCGATTCGTAGGGCGCCAAATCCAGCAGGACGTCTGTGCGCGCGGGACCTTCCTTATTGTCGGGTGTAACGCCCGTGGCCGTGATTTCTCCGCTAAACGGATCCCACCAGGCAGCATCCAGGCCGGAAACCCGAGCATGGGCCTCCGTACGGATAGGCCGGTTCGATGTATTTACTACGAAATAGATTTCCGACGAGGGAAGCTTACGATGCACAAACCCAATCACGGGAGCTGCATCTGATGAAACAGCGAAATCGGGCGTGAGCATCTGGGCAAGTGTGCTGCCGAGCATGCGTTCGTCCTGCACAAAACGCACGTTCTTCGAAGCTGTTTCGAACAGCTGGCTAGCGAGAGCGGCGATGCGCGGCGTGTCGGCTTTGCTCTCCCGCAAACCGGGCGCCAGCGCCGGCAACCTGCGGGTAGCTACAACCAGACCGCCCTTCTGCGCGTATTCACGAATCTTCTGAAGGGTGGCGAGCGGTATTCGCTCCACGCCGGGCAGGATCAAGACCTTGTACGGCAAGCCCGAGGCCGTAATAGCACGATCGTCGATGAAATCGAAATTGTATCCGGCGTCCAACACCTGAGGAATGAGCACCGGTCCCAGCAGGGCATCCATTGCCTGATCCACTGATGCGTTGCCGGGCGTGAAGCGGGCCCACGCATCATCGGTTGGAAGATAAATCGCAACGTCATTGGCAGGCCGGCCCTGTCGCATGAGAAAACTCACGCGCTGCAGATAACGGGCGATGTCGGGCATGACCTCAAACCACGGATTGTGATCGTTGAACGCCGCGGCCGCATAAAACCGCCAACCGGGCTCCGCGACGGAAGGCGGCGAATACGGCCACCCGTGTCCGACAAGCTGGTTAATCCCTTCTATGAAATGAAGGTCCGCTTCGGCTTTCATGTCGAGCGGCGTGGCACGGAAGGCAGGCGAGTGCAGCCAGGTCCAGGTCTCACTCGAAGTGACCGCCTTCCCGTAGAGATGGCTCGCGGACGAAGCCCAGCGCGCGGCACTGAAGCCTCGCCACTCGGGTCCGTGCTCTCCCTCCGACAAGTCCACGAGAGCGTTGCTCGAAAGAATGACTGGCGGCTCGCCGTAAGACTGCGACCGGAACAATGTGTGGTGAACGTGGGCCCATTCGCGAATAGGCGTGAGATAGTCATCCTCCGCCAATTCGGTGAGAGTCTCGCCCCAATCGTGGCGAATGGCCGGTGTGTCGACGCCCATGTCGCCGACCAACGCAGGAAGGTAAGGTGTCAGGTCATAACCGCGCCGTTTGTTGAACTCCTGCAGAAAATCGGGCGTCCAGTCGGAAGCAAACACTTCCAGACTGTCGCTGAACACAGCGTACGGTGGCGTGTCGCCAAAGGCCTGCAGCAAGCGGTTTCCGACGGTAAAAAGGTGGTGCTCGATGGCGTCTCTCTGGTAGTGATCGATCACGAAACCTTCCGCGACCACAGCGGCGCGCTTCACCTGCTGGCCGGTGCGGCTGGAAACGAAAAACAAGACAACATGCGGGCCTTGTAATCCGTCCGGAAGGGCTGCCCGCCCGTTTGGGACATCATTTAGACGCTGCAAGCCCTGTGAAGAGAAAGTTCGCCCATCACCCGCGGCGAGAAAAGCAGCGATGAGCTTTTCGCCGTTTTCCAGCGCGGGACCGGCTACCGATTGCGCACTTTCCGGAACTGTGACGCGCTCGCAACGCAGGCGTCCGGCCGCTTCAGTGACCGGCGTGTGAGGTCCGCCATAAGGCCAACCGCTTCCGAGCGTGATATCGACGCGCAGGCCCAATTGTCTTGCCGTTGCGGCAGCAAAGTGCAAGGCGTCCAAGAAGCCGTCTGAGAGGTATGGCAGATTCCGGAAATTCTTTGCGGGATCGTCCAACTCAAGGGGATAAACAGGTTGAATCTCGATGCCGCCGATACCGGCTTCTTTCATCACGCGCAACTCGCGCTCGATTTCCGGTTTCTCTACAGCCGCCCCGAACCACCACCAGCGCATCATGATACGCGCGTCGTCGGGCGGATGCGCGAAGGAACGCTGAAGCTGTTCCATTTCTTCGGAATTGCCGGACGCAGCAATCCCCGCGAAGGTCGAAGTCAGAAGGATCAATAAAGCACGGAAACCGGCATGACGCAGCCTCACAGCTAGAGGATGTCGCTCCAGCCGCCTGCTCCGCAATAGGTGCATGCCGATTTTTTCACCAAAGAGTCAAGGTGACTAAATCCTTCCCGGACTGCCTGGTAGGGGAGAACATCCGCACCGACTCCTGGTAGGCTCGTAGTCTTCCAGTCGGCGCCCGCCGTTCATAGCCACTGCGTGAAATTCTTTTTCTCTAATTTTTCAACGGCTTACAGCAACCCATGCAGGCTTCGTTGAAATCTGGCGAGGATAGTGCCTGCGAACACCCGAGAAGACTTGTGTGGAGTAGATACACATGTATATACTGAGAAGCATGAGAACCAAGATGGCGTCAGCATCAGCTACTGCGGTCGCGAAATGGGGGAATGCACCCGCCATTCGCATCCCGAAATCCGTCATGCGGGATGCCAACCTGCACGAGGGCGATCCGGTCGATTTCGAGGTCGAGGCTCCCGGTGTCATTGTGGTCCGCGCCGCGAAGGAGCCCGTTACCCTGGAAAGCCTGGTGGCACAGATCACGCCTAAGAATCGCCACTCTGAATTGGATTGGGGCAAACCGCGTGGAAATGAGGTCTGGTGAGCCGGCGCTGGGTTCCGGAACTGGGAGATTTTCTGCAGTTAGACTTTGATCCGTCTGCCGGACATGAGCAGGCCGGGCGCCGACCCGCTATGGTCTTATCCGAGAGTGCGTACAACGGAACGGGGATGGCGTTGGTCTGTCCAGTTACGAATCAGGTAAAAGGATATCCGTTCGAAGTGTCTATGCCGGCCGGTTTGCCGGTTACGGGAGTCATTCTGAGCGATCAAATCCGCTGCATCGATCTCAAACAACGAAATGCAAAAAGCCTGGGAGCCGCAGCACCCCGAGCCGTTCTCGAAGCCGTTCAACTGCGCCTGCGCTTGCTTCTAAACCTTAAGTGAGCTGGCTCCTGAGCGATGCGAGTACCAGACCAAGCTCACCAAAGAGCATTGTCAGTCGCGATCATGTTTTCTTGCTGGAAATCCGCGCTCAAGATTCTGGTGTATGGGTCAACGCTATAGAGCACCAGGTTTGGATCGACACTAGCCAGCACCTTGCGCACACGCTTTTCCATGCCCGGCGGGTTGCCCGGCGCCCCGATAACGATGTTGTACAGGTAGTGCGACCGGATTTCGTCGCTCAAGTAGCCGGATCGTCGTACTTTACCGTCTGTGCTTCCGGCAGCCAAAACATCGGGCGCACGGTCCTTGTAATCGTAAGTCAGATCTTTCAATTACCCACAACTCGGGTGGCGAGAGCGAAGCCGAGTTCGATGTCAGTGAGGCGTGACAGCCCGCGCCACATGACGACATTTCCAGGTGGGCGATCCTTGGCACGACCAAGATAGCCGCCCAGACGAGCGATCTTCGCGAGATAAGTGGAGAGCAGACCGTGTCGATGCCGCCTGCTCTTTGCGTCTTTGATGAACCCTGCTCCAGACAGCGCTAAGTGCCTGTCTGTCGAACAACACGTCACAATGTTCCGCTCACGCATTATCACAAGACCATGAGCGCCCGCGGGGTCAGTTTCTGGTCGCTGAAGCGCACCAAAATCGGCCGTTGCTTCGCAACTTCCGGCCAATCGGACAACGGTAAGTGCTGGAAGCGCTTCCAGAAAAATCAGGAATTCAGTCGCCCGCCTCTCGTCGTACTCCATCCACGGGCTTGGCCGTGGCGCAGGCAGATGTTCCCGCATCGCGCCGTATTAACTCGACCAGCGAAATACCAAGTACTGCTGCCTGTTTCTTTGCTAATTGGTATTCCTCTCTGTCGAGGCTGATCTGGGCGCCGATCACGTTATCACTTAGCCCTTTCATGATAAGAACCTGCTTCCGGCTTGGTGCACGGGACCGATATGACTGCGCTAACCTCGGCCCTACACGCGGATGTCAGCCCCACCAAAGTTATCTTTGAATGCACGCGGTGCAGCCGATCAGATCGAGCATGTGGGCAAGCTCTACCTTCGAGTGGAAGGTTGCAACTCGCCGCGGGAAGAATGAACTTGCAGAATAGGGTTCTTTATCAGTTTCCGGGATCCGTCAATTGTGGTAGATTCAGACCCGGATCTTCTTGTCTAATAGGAGGGCCATTTGCCATACAAGCTGCAGGGAACTTGGGTGGACATTACTAGAGGCTTTCTGGATGACTCTGGAAGCGGCGCTCATATGGACGTCGCCGTTGTCGTCCCACCTCTTCAGGATGGATGGTATTGGGTCGGACAAAAGGCGACCTCTCATGACCTCGGGAGTGCTCCTTTACCTTGCCGCTATCTCCTGGTTCGGCCTCATCCTCAATACTTTGGGGAGCCCCTCGCAGAGTATGTCCTGGGGCCGCATTCATGGCAGTATGTGTGGGGAATGACGCACCACCGGCTAAATCAGGCTGCTAATTACGGTATTTGGACCCCGAAGCAGCTCCCGCCTGGCTATGTATCGCTCAGTGACTTTTTCTATTACCACACGCCGCCAGAGTTCGGAGCCCAAGGTGTGGCGAGAGCTCCTAAGGCGGTAGCCCTCGACTGCGTTACACCCGTGCCCATCGGAACCAAGATTTGGGACGATCGCGGCAGCGGGGCACAGGACGATGGCAGCATCTGGCGTTGTGAGGGAGATGACTCTGCTAACTGGTCGTTCTTCCGCGGCCATAATCATTACGAGCCGCCCGGGGGCACTGGCTACAGGCTGAATATGGACGCAATTGAGATCATCTAGCGACTGACAACTCCATGGACCTCGATTACGAATCCGACCTTCGACAAATCGTCATAGTTGGACTCGGCGCCACGGGGCAGGCGGGTAAAGTCTTAGGGACCCTGCTCGGATGTCTTTGGCCTCCAAAGTCAGCGGATGTCTGGGACAGCATCCGGGAGCGCGTAGAGAAACTGATAGACCAGAAACTTGCAGACAGAACTTATAAGGATTGTAAAGACGATCTGGACGGTATAAGGAATAACGTCAAACACTATCTGGACGCTGTGTGTCAAAAGGATCTGGAGCCTGGAGGCAAATCTGGGAAAAGCTATGCGGCAGAGTATTGGACAGCCACAAAGGCAATCATGGAGCAAAGGCTTCCTCACTTTCAAGCTGATCCCTATCAACTATTGTTACTTCCGCTGTACGTGCAGTTCATTAATCTTTACATCATGCTTTTGAGGGATGGGATCATTGACGGCGCTGAGAAATTAGGTTGGACGGAGGACGAAATTACGGGGTTCCGCGAGGATCTGAGCACGGCCGTGGCGGATGCAACCGCGTGGGTCGACAAGTGGTACCAAACTGGCCTGGATGCCGTTAAGTCGCACGCGCCAAATGACAAACACAAGGTTGAGCCCTTTAGGTCTATTAATGCTTACATGAGAAATATGACTCTCATGGTGACCGACTTTAGCAGTCTCTGGCCATTCTCGGTAGTCGGTCACGACGGTACTTGGTCGCCCCCGCCACCAGGATTTCTTAGCCGCGAATTGTACAGCGACCCACACGGAACATGCGATAACAGCAGTGGCATTTCGCTCCCTGCTCCTCCTACGGGGCCGATCGTTGGAATTCGTGTGTTTGCGGGCGATCGCATCAACAACATGGAAATCGGCTACGAGCCGGGCAAAGGTCCCGGAGGTGCAACCATGGCCCATTTAAACGGTAGCCGCAACGGCAGTCCGTTCCCCCCGCTTGGCGGCCAGATGGCGATTGAGAAGGACAATCCCATCGTCTCGGTCTACGTGCAATCCGGCGATGTGGTCGAATACCTTTCCCTAACACTTGCGAATGGGCAATCGCGCGCCTTTGCTAAGGGGCTTGGGGGCGGCGGTAGCTCCTCCTCGATCCCCGGACATGTCGTGACGTCGTTCTATATCAGCGGATATAACCAGGTTCCGTACGATTCTGCTGAATGTATCGTGATTGGTTTCAAATTGCGAGACGTCGTACTGCCCAGCCGGCCAGCGCTCATTCAGGCATAGGTGGTGAACGAATAAGAACACGTTTCCGTGCCGCCCTATGTCTTGTCTGCTGACACTTGTCGGTCATCAAAACTTGATCGCCAAGTAGAATCAACGCAAGCGTTCGGCCGAGAAGTCAGATACCGCATGTTCCTCGAGACTTCGACAATTTCGAAGGTTGCGGAATACTTGATTTTGTCGATCCCGAAATGCTGTCCGATAGGGCTCTGGTCTTTGAAGAATCTCGTTGCAAAGGCTTCATTGATCACCGCCACTTTCCGTGACGCTGCAGTGTCCCCGTCTGTAATGGGTCGGCCCCGAACGATCTTCGCGCCTAGAGGGTCTCGAAAAATCCAGGCATCACTCGCGCGCACGCGCACCTGTGTCTTCCCTCGCCGGGGGCTCCGGCTTCCCCGGATGCGAATACCCTCGTTCCAACTGTCACCCGTCATGGGCGCAAAAAGTGCCGGTGCTACCATCCGCACACCGGGAATGGGGGCAACGTTTCGTCAATTTACCGGAACGTCGGCTCCAATTGCTCCGGCTTGTAGTTGCCCAGCATGGGATTGATCCACGCGAGATGCCGTCCCTGCGTTTCGAACCCGAAATTCTGGTGCTCCAGATTTCGCAGGCTCTGGCCAAGCAGAGCCGCTGCGGAGAGCAATACGATGCGGATTGATCCTGGCGGTCGCGGTAAAATTCTAAATCCCTCTCGAAATGAGAGATAGAAGTATCATATTGCTAACAGTTTTTGCCAGAATATCCGAAGGGCATAGCTCGCGAACCGGGCTGAACGAACGCATCCAGATAGGGTGGCGCAGATGAAGAAAAAACGTGTCTTGATCTTCGTTGTCGCCTATCACGCGGAAACCACTATCGCGAACGTTGTGCGACGCATTCCCTCCGCGCTTCGGGATAAATACGATGTTGATGTTCTGATCATCGACGACGCCTCCGAAGACAATACGTTTGCACGAAGCCACGAGCTGACAACACGGCCGGATATTCCTTTCAATATTCACGTCTTGTTCAACCCGGTGAATCAGGGTTACGGCGGCAACCAAAAGCTCGGCTATCGTTACGCGATCGAAAACGGCTACGATTTCGTCGCCTTGCTGCACGGAGACGGGCAGTACGCGCCGGAACGCCTCCTCGATCTTCTGGAGCCTCTGGCCGGAGGGGAAGCGGCCTTGGTTTTGGGCTCGCGAATGATGACTCCGAAGGGTGCATTGCGCGGCGGCATGCCGCTGTACAAGTACGCCGGCAACAAGATTCTGACGTGGATACAAAATAAGCTGCTGCGCTCGCATTTAAGCGAGTTCCACTCCGGATATCGAATCTATTCCGTTCGAGCCCTGGAATCGATTCCGTTTGAACGTAACTCGAACGACTTCCACTTCGATACCGAGATCATCATCCAGTTGATGATCGCTAAGCTGCCTATTGTCGAGCTGCCCATCCCCACTTACTACGGTGATGAAATCTGCCGCGTGAACGGCATTCGTTACGCGCTTAGTGTTCTGAAGGCTTCGGTGCGCGGGCGGCTGCAAGAGCTTAGCCTGTTTTACGACAGACGGTACGATTGCGTTCCAGCGGGGTTTTCCCAATACTCACCGAAGTTCTCTTTTGAGAGTACGCATTCCTTTGTGATCGGCGTTATCCCTCAGGGCTCGACCGTGATTGACCTGGGGTGCGCAGCGGGGTACATGGGTTCTGCGTTGAAGGAATGGAAGGCCTGCAGAGTAACGGGTGTGGACGCCTTCCCCCTGCGAAAGCCGACGCTGGACGCGTTCTATGTCCGAAACCTGAACGAGGGCCTGGACGGCATTCCCGTAGAAGAGCACGACTTTGTTCTGCTGCTCGACGTGCTTGAACATCTTACGGCGCCTGAGAAATTTCTCGACCAATTGAGGGAGAAGCTATCGCTGAATCCGAAAGCGGAGCTCATCATCAGCACGGGGAACGTGGCATTTATTATTACTCGCTTGATGCTGTTGTGCGGACAGTTCAACTACGGCAAACGCGGCATTCTGGACTTGACCCACACGCGGCTGTTCACGTTCCGCTCTTTCAAAAGAGTGCTTGAACAGTCGGGATTTGATGTCAAGGAAGTGCGGCCGGTCCCCGCTCCCTTTCCTTTGGCTATTGGCGACAATTTTGTCAGCAGACTACTTTTATCCATGAACTCAGTTTTATGCCGCATGTGGCGTGGACTGTTCGGCTATCAAATGATCGTGCGCGCCCAGGCCCGACCCACCGTTGCATCTTTGCTGCGCGATGCCCATGCGGAGTCGCGCGCGCGGGTTGAATCGATGGAGACGGTTTCCCATTGAGAGCGCTATTCGAAAAAGAAAATCGCGGCTGGCTACTCGCCGGAGTGATCGTAATTCTCGCGATATTACTCGGGAACTTAGAGCTCCTCACCGGGAAGCTCGTACCGCAGTGGGATGCCGCTGATTTCTTTGGGCCGCAATTCTCATTCCTTGCTGATCACATCAAAGCGGGCAGGCTTGTCCTGTGGGATCCGTGGGTCAGCGGAGGGGCTCCGGATTTAGCGGAGCCGGAGTTGGGCAGCACTTCTCCACTGATGCTCTTGATGGGGCTGCTGTCTCCGAATCCGCAGGCTGGATTCATTACCTATTGGATGGTCGTCTGGATTTTAGGCGGCGCCGGGGTGCTGCTTCTTGCAAAGCATTTGGGGAGCCCGATGTGGGGCGCCCTTATCGTTGCGCTCGGTTTTATCGCCTCGGGCTTTTACACCGGACACGCAGAGCACACGTCGTCGCTGTACTCTGTTTCGCTTCTTCCATGGGTGCTGTGGCGATTCGATGCGGCGCTGCTTCGGAGGAACTATTGGTTCGGTGTTCAGGCCGGTGCTCTTTATGGATTGTCGGCATTGGGCGGCTATCCTGAGTTCACTATCCTGACGCCGCTCTTTCTGTTTCTTTGGGCGGTGGGCAGAATTTTTCGGCGCGAAAGCCATACCAGCAGCGAAAGCCATACCAGGATAGATGGCGAGTGGCGGCGGCTGATTTTGCCTGCGGTTCTAATTCTTTGCCTGACGGTCGGGATTGGCTCCGCCGTATGCAGTCCGGGATATGGAGCGTTTCTCACCGGAACGCATGGTTACAGCGACCGTGTTGGCCCGCGATCCAGAGTTGAATCGACCTCGTCCAACATATTCCCGGCGCAAGCACTGTCTACACTCTCGAGCCCTTACCTGTCGCTGTTGAACATGCCGCCGAACCCGATATGGGCCATGACAGACGTATCCATGAGTAGCATCTATATCGGTTCCGCGGTGCTTCTGTTTTCGCTCTTCGCATTGCGGAGAAGATCGGCCTGGCGTTGGTGGCTGGCTGCGGTTGCGCTGTTTTTGATCTGCTGCGCGGTAGGGAATCAGCTTCCCGTTCGCGGGTGGTTGTATGATCTCGTGATCCCCACCCGGTACTTCCGGAATCCAGCGATGTTTCGGGTTTACTTCATGCTTGTCCTCATCGTGCTGGCTGCTCTGGGCTCTAAAGATCTATGTTCCCCGGACGAGCGGAAAGGGCGGAGTGCGCTGCTGGCTCTGTCGATTGCGCTAGCCGCCGGCGCAACTGCCTCGTTCGCCATGGTTGTCCACATAGCCGGGAAAACTTTGAACGAATATCATCTTGCAGTCGTGCACCTGACGACGGTGTGGTTCGGAGTTCTGCTGCTCGCCATCCTCCTGCGTGCGCGCCTCATTTCCAGGACATCGCTGGTTCGGCTCGTCGCAGTGCTTGCCGCGATTGACGCTGTGGTTGCCTTGCACATCGCTCAGCCGACCATGTACACGGACGTTCCGCGGGGGTGGTGGCACGCCATGAACGCCGGCGAGGACAGGCGGCTCGACCTACCGGGCCGGGCGTGGGCGCGCCAGCTTGACTCGCCGGCTGAACTCGGGCTGCCGCCGGGCAGCAATAGAAACCTGGCCCTCAAAATCGCGACATTTCGAAACTATGCGCCATTGACCAACCGGTTCCAGAGTCAGTTTATTGCCGATCCCATGCTGAGCGGCATGGCGCTTGGTCCGAACAGAATCTGGTTCTCATCCCATCCGGTGTGGTTGGCTCCAGATAATGCGCATTTCCAGAAATTCTCTGAAGCCGTGCACGCCCTGCGCCGGCCGGTTCTTGTGCTGCATACTACCGCCCAGATGCTTTCGATAAGTGAGAAAGACGGGTCGAACGGCGTCGGGCCCGGAGCTTCTGATCAGGCCTCATTGAACTCGGCGGAATGTTCGCAAGCCTCCGTTTCGAGTGTTTCGTACCGGCCAAACTTTCTTTCATTCCGGTACGTTGCGGAAGCGCCGGGGTGGCTTCTGGTAACGGACCGCTGGGCACCTGGCTGGAAAGTGAGCGTGAATGGCAAGCCGCAACAGGTTCTCGGCGGCAATTTCATTTTTCGGGCAGTAAGGGTAGAAGCCGGGGCCAACTACGTGGAGTTTAAGTACAGGCCGGCAGGCTTTTTCGCGCTCCTGGCAGTGAGCTGGTCGACCCTGCTCCTGGTTGCTCTGGGAGAAGTGTACAGAATGAGCCGATCCAAGAATCACGAAAGCGCCAGCCACACTCTTGAGCCTGCACTGGTTTGACGGCTGATCAAGCTTCGATGGTGTCCAGCAGCTTTCGAATGGTCAGCTTCGGGTCCGGCGGATAGACTCCGAGTGACCTCTGTACCGCTGGTGAAAGGACCAGTTCGCGCCGGCGATTCTCGATGAAGGTTCGTGCCGCTGCCCACTTCGGCGACGGTTCTGTTGATTCCAAGGCCGGAACGGTGGCTGTATTGCTGCCGTCGGTTTTCAGATAGTAATCGCCGGCGGGTTCGTCTATCAGTCCGAAGCTGGATTTGTATTTCGAACAGATTCGCAAGAGAAAATCATGGTCCTCTAATTTAGATAGCCGTTCGTCAAACCAGAGATCCCGGCTGTCTACCTTCGTCCGGTCGATGATAAAGCTGTGAATTGGGCAGAAATTCTCGTGGAACATGTCGATGAGCGTTTGCCCAATCAGCCTGTAGGTTCGCTTCTGCACGAGGAAAGCGTCTTGCAAAACTTCCACTTCTTTGACGGCGATTCGAGCGAAGGCGATGGCGCTTTCGGTAATGTTCAGCTCTTCAACCAGGCGAGCATAAGCATGCGCATAGATCGTATCGTCATGATCGAGAAATGCTAGATACCGGCCAGTTCCGTGAGTGAGTCCGATATTGAGCAGGGCAGCCCGCGCGTCTTCCGGTTCCGGGGCAGTGTAGTTATACATCTCCAAGCAGACAGACGGGTCGATGGCAAGTATGTTATTGACAGCCTTGCGGAGAGCGTCGATTTCCGCAGTCGGGAAGCGCTGCGTGACCAAGTGAATCTTTATAGGACGATAGCTCTGGCAAACGAGAGAAAAGATAGCTCGCCTGAGTTCGAACCCGCGTCCGGGATCGTGAATTCTGATAATTACGTCGAGTCCATTAGGCGGGACGGCAGTCGGGATATCGGACATGTTCATCAGCGGCCTAACCAGCGAACGGGCGAAAAATAAAACTTATTGCTGAAATCTGCGACATGACGGTTGGCAAGCGGCTCAACGGACTCGTTGTGCGGGGGAATCTCCAGCCCCCTCCGGTTGCATTCCGCGATCAGGTCCGCCTCAAACTCATCGCCGCCCCATTTCCGAGCTAATTTTATGCCGGAGACGAGTAAGCGAGCGGTTGCGGATGGGTTATTCGATCGACCTTCGACCGAATGAAAGAACAGGGCTCGCGGGCACATCTTTACCTCGAAATGGGCGGCCCTTGCACGCCAGGAGAGATCGACGTCTTCGCAATACATGAAGAAACGCTCGTCGAAGCCGCCAATCTTTTCGTAGACGCCCCGCGGGATCAGTAAGCACGCGCCGGACGCCCAGTCTGTGGTGAAGTCGAAGAGGTTGTAGGACTTCGGATGCTCATCCGGGAACTGCGATGCCTCGACAAGAGCCAGGTCTTGCGATGCTTGCGCCGATCGTACCAGCGCATCGATTGCTTCGGGCTCGAACGCGCCATCGGCGTTGGCGGCGATGTAATAATCGAAGCCCGCGGCGAACGCTTCCTTCATCAGGCGATTGTGGCCACTCGCAAAGCCTATGTTGCCGGCACTCTCGGCTTTGTGGACGATCGATTCGAAAGCTGGATCGATAAACGAGGGTTGCCCGTTGTCGATAAAAAAGATCTCTCCGTGCCCCACTCCTGGATGCTTCAGCGCGATATGAGCGCTGCGCAAGCACCTCTGCCATTCGATGGCCGGCTCGTTATAAGTAACGATGCCAACGGCGACACGCGCCGAGCGCGCCGTGGTGAGCAGGCCAAGAGCATGCAGCCGGTGCTGCCGTTGATACGATTTCCACTCCGGAACAGGCAGCCGCCCCTGCTCCTTGCCCATCAGGATATAGTGCGCTAACGGCTCAATTTCAGCCGCAACCACGTCGGGGTAACGCTTCCGATACCAGGTCGGGTCGAAGTGCGGATTGGGGCGCCGGCCCTGCGCGGAGCCGAACTCGATGTAATGAGTGAGCGGTTCAAAGCCGGCTGCGATGACCTCCGGATTCTGCTCGCGATACCAAACCGGATCAAAGTAAGGATTGGGGGCGCGGATCTCACTCGCACCTTTTGCCAGGTAGTGAGCGAGCGGCTCAATACCGGCCGCAACCACATCGGGATTCTGTTCGCGGTACCACGCGGGATCGAACAGCGGATTCGGCCGGCGACCTTCCCCCGAACCGGTGATCAGGTAATGAGCGAGGGGCTCAATGCCGGCTGCAACCACGTCGGGATTCTGTTCGCGATACCACGCGGGGTCGAACAGCGGATTCGGCCGGCGGCCTTCCATTGAACCGGTGGACAAGTAGTGAACGAGCGGTTCAATATCCGCTGCGGCTACGTCAGGATTGTGGGTGCGATACCATGCCGGATCAAACAAGGGATTCGGACAATACCCTTTTGCCGAGCCAACCGCGAGGTAGTGGGCGAGCGCTTCGAAACCATCCGAAACAACTTCGGGATATTGTGCCCGATACCACGCCGGATCGAACAGTGGATTGGGACGGCGGCCTTCCATCGAACCGGTGGATAAGTAGTGAGCGAGCGGATCCACACCGGCAGAGATGACATCAGGATACTGTGCCCGGTACCAGGCAGGATCAAACAGCGGATTAGGGCGCCGGCCCGCCGAAGAACCAAGCGTCAGGTAATGTGCAAGCGGCTCGAGGCCCGCCGCGGCGTCCGGATTTTGCGCTCTGTACCAGTCCGGATCGAACAGTGCATTCGGTCGTCGCGCCTCTTTGCGCCCGTGAGTAAGGTAATGCGAGAGCGCATCGGATTCCGAAGCGAGCACATCGGAGTACTGTTTCAGATACCAGGAGGAGTCAAACAGTCCTGAATGTTCGATTAGCTTTCTTGTGCGCAGCCGCTCGGCTTTGCTGCGCAGTCGCTCAGGGACGATAAATGTGAAAGACACAAGAAGTGCGCTGCGATGCCTCCGGCATCCAATTTCACAGTAGTACCATAAGCGCCGGCAATGCGGGCTGCGCTAAACTTCGTCATGTGACGAAGAAAGCTCTGGTTACCGGCTCTTGCGGACTCATCGGGTCCGAAGTCTGCATCCATCTGGCGCGCAGCGGCTACACCGTTTACGGCGTGGACAACAACGAACGGGCCGTGTTCTTCGGTGCTGAGGGTGACACAAGCTGGTCCCTCCATCGGCTGCGGTCGGAGATCAAGAATTACACTCACTACGATCTCGACATCCGGAACCGGGAAGGCGTTCTGCGGCTCGTTGCGGAGGTCAAGCCGGATGCAATTGTGCACACGGCCGCGCAACCCTCGCACGATCGCGCAGCGGCCATCCCGTTCGATGATTTCGATACGAACGCAGGTGGCACACTGAACTTTCTGGAAGCCGCGCGACGCGCCTGTCCGGAATCGCCCTTTGTGCATATGTCCACCAATAAAGTGTACGGAGATCTGCCGAACACCATTGCGCTCAAGGAACTCGAGACGCGCTGGGATTATGCTGACCCGGCGTATGCGCATGGAATCCCGGAGACGTTCTCAATCGATCAATCGAAGCACTCTCTCTTCGGCGCCTCGAAAGTGGCGGCCGATGTAATGGTCCAGGAATATGGCCGTTACTTTGGCATGCCGACCTGCTGTCTGCGCGGCGGATGCCTCACCGGGCCCAACCATTCAGGCGTCGAACTTCATGGCTTTCTCAGCTATCTGGTGCGGTGTAACGTCGAGGGGCGCGAATACAAGGTCTTCGGTTATAAGGGTAAACAGGTTCGCGACAACATTCACTCCGAAGATGTGGCGAATTTCATCATGGCGTTTTGTGACGCTCCACGCTCCGGCGAGGTTTACAACATCGGCGGTGGCAAAGAAAACTCCTGCTCCATTCTGGAGGCGTTCGCGCTGGTGGAAAAACTGACAGGCAAGCGACAGAAGTATACCTATGTTGAGCAGAATCGCATTGGCGACCATATCTGCTATTACAGCGATTTGCGCAAGATGAAAACCCATTACCCGGGGTGGGACATCACGCGCTCGCTGCCGGATGTTTTCCGTGAAATTGTCGATTCCTGGCATGCACGCTTAGGGCCTAGTGCTCCGGCCGTGGCCAGCGTTAACGTGTGAAAGTCCTGATTACGGGCATTTGCGGCTTCGTCGGTAGCCGCCTTGCACTCGCCCTGACAGATCGCATTGCTGGAGTTGAGGTTTTCGGAATCGATAACCTGCTGCGCCCGGGATCGGAGGGAAACAGGAGTGAACTCTCCTCCAGGGGTGTGCGCTTTGTGCACGGTGATCTCCGGATGCGCAGCGACATCGACGCTCTCCCATCGTGCGATTGGGTGATCGACGCAGCCGCGAATCCGAGTGTCCTTGCAGGCGTCGACGGCAAGTCGAGTCCCCGGCAACTCGCGGAACACAATCTGGGCGGCACGCTCAACGTTCTCGAATATTGCCGTGAGCGAAAAGCGGGACTGGTGCTCCTCAGCTCCAGCCGCGTTTATTCTGTGCGCGATCTCGCTTCCCTGCCGGTACGCGAGCGAGACGGCGCCTTTGTGCTCGATTCGGAGAAGCTGCTGTGCCACGGCGTCAGCGCGGCGGGCATCGCGGAAGGCTTTGCGGTACGGCAGCCTATCTCGCTCTACGGAGCCACCAAGCTCTCCTCTGAGATCATGGCGATCGAGTACGGGCTGACCTTCGGATTCCCGGTTTGGGTCGACCGCTGCGGAGTGCTCGCCGGAGCCGGCCAGTTTGGGACCGCCGAACAGGGGATCTTTTCGTACTGGCTCCATGCGCACGCCAGCCGCTTGCCTCTGCGGTACATAGGCTTCGGCGGATTCGGCTGGCAGGTGCGGGACGCGTTCCACCCGGATGACCTGGCGGATCTGGTAGTAATGCAAATGCACCGAGACCCCCCGGCAGATGCCGTATACAATGCCGGCGGTGGAGCGGCTAACGCTATGTCACTGGCGCAGTTAACGGCGTGGTGCGACGCCCGGTTCGGGAAGCACCAGCCCCAGCCCGACAGCCGTCCAAGGCCCTTTGATATACCGTGGTTTGTCATGGATTACGCTCGCACGGCGAAGGATTTCGGGTGGTCGCCAAAACGCTCGCTTACGTCTATCCTGGAAGAAATTGAGACGCACGTGCGGGGCAACCCCGGATGGCTCGCCCGTTGCGGAGCATTATGAAGCCAGGCGAGTTGCCGAAAAACAACCCACCACTTAAGCTGCTGAGCATTGTGCTACCAGCGCGCGATGAGGAAGGGTGTATCGCCTCCACGGTGGAACACTTGCATGTGGAACTCCGTATCCACGGCGTTCCTCACGAAATTATCGTGGTCGACGATGGCAGCAGTGACAGCACCTGGAATATTCTTCAGCGGGTAAAGGAGCATATTCCTGAGCTGAGACCGGTGCAGAATCTGGGTGAGCATGGTTTCGGTCGTGCAATTATCCACGGGCTCAACAGCATGTCAGGAGACGCCGTGGTCATCATGATGGCTGATGAATCGGATGACTGCCGCGACGTAGTTCGCTACTGGGAATTGCTGAACCAGGGCTATGATGCCGTGTTTGGCTCGCGTTTCCTTAAAGGCGGCGGCGTCATTGACTACCCGTGGGTGAAGCTGCGTGTCAACCGGATGGCAAATTTCTTCATTCGGATGATGTTCGGCATCCGGCTGAACGACACGACGAATGCCTTTAAGGCATATCGCACGACTGTAATCGACGGCTGCCGGCCGCTGCTCTCGCCTCACTTCAACCTGACGGTCGAGTTGCCCCTCAAAACCATCGTTCGTGGGTATAGCTGGACAGTGATGCCCATCACCTGGCGGAACCGCAGAACCGGCACTCCGAAACTGAAGATCAAGGAGATGGGGAGCCGTTACCTGTTCATCTGCCTTTACTGTTGGCTCGAAAAGTATTTCAGCCGCGGCGATTATCGGAAACCGCGCGTTAGCGAGTCACAGCCCGCGGCGATTGAGACTGTGCATGGTGCTTCTGCTAACTCATCAACGGGCAGCTGAAAGGAACCCGTCGCGGAGAGCTTTGATGGCAGCCCGCACCTGCGGATCTGCCTGCGCGTGGACCTCATCCCCGGCGGCGACACCGTTTGCTTGAGTGACGATCTCTTCTTTCAGCCGCGAGCTAATCCAGGTGCGGTCTGCGCTCCACTCTGCAACGCTCGGCTGTATCTGGCGGCTGGAAAGATAGACTTTGAACTCATCGATATTATCGGGCGTTATTTCGAAGGGATGCGGAAGCGGCGAGTGCTTCGCGAGGTACTGAGTGGCGAAAAAAGTTACCGCCCCGCTGGCATCCAGAACGGTTTCCAATCTCGTCAGTGCCGGAGGATACACCCGGATATCCGGCTCAATTCCACCGCCGCCCAGGACTTTGCGGCCACTATCCGTTTTGAACGTCGGGCGATCCGTGTCCGGTCTAGCGCTGAATGTTTCTGAAAGGGCAGATTCGCGAAGAGGCCGTTGGATCGACCGGCCGCTGGGCGTGTAATAAAAAGCAGTCGTAATGGCGAGGCCTGCTCCGTCGGAAAGGGGCATAACGCTTTGCACCAGCCCCTTGCCGTAGCTGGGGACACCGACAATTACGGCGCGATCATGATCCTGCAGCGCGCCGGAAAGGATTTCTGAGGCGCTGGCTGTTTTCTCGTTGATGAGAACGGCGAGCTTGCAGCGATAAGGCTTGGCATTCTTGGGCACGTCTGCAACATCTACGTCACTCGAGCGCCCCTTCGCCGTCAGGATGCGCTGCCCCGGCTGCAGGAACATAGCAGCCACATCCAGCGCCGCTTTCACAAGACCGCCGGGATTATTCCGCAGATCGATGACGAGACTCTTTAGCGAATCGCCGCCGAGCTTTTCAATGGCATCATGCAGTTGTTTTGCGGTTTGCAGGTCCCAGCTTGCGATGCGGATGTAGCCCAAGCCGGGTTGCAGCAGAAAGGCCCGGTCCACGCTCGGGGCGTCGACTAATTCCGGAGTGAGCATGAACTGGAGCAGATGCTCGGATCCCTCACGGTGTATGTAGATCGCGACTTTCTGCTGCCGTGCTTCGGTAAGCAACTCGATGATCTGCTGGGGTTCCAGGGAGCGGATGGCGATGTTATTGACCGCCACCAGTTCATCACCGGGCTGAATGCCTGCCTTGTTGGACGGAGTGCCCGGCAGGGTCTGGAGAAAGATGACCTGGCCGGGCAGAACGGAAACAATGCTGCCAAACCCTTTCTGCTCGGAGTCTTCCATCTGTTTCAGTTGTTCGAACTGGCCAGGGTCGAAAAACTGTGTGTGCGGGTCGAGTTGGCGCAGCATGGATGGGATCGCGCCCTGGTAGACCAGCTTGTCGATTGGTTGTGCGTCCGCTGACTCGGCCTGCACGGCGGAGAGCACATCAATGAACTTCTTCAGCAATGGCGAAAGATCGTTTGCCGGGTCTTCACCGGTCTTGCCCGCCCGTTCCGGGGCCGAGCCGAGTGGAGCGCGAGGCGTGGGCGCAGTCTTCTGCGCACCGGCAATCAAGGCAAGCGCGAACAGGCACGCACACGGTTTTACAAGCGACAACATCTTCTAATCTTCTTCGGACGTACGGCCCCTGCTTTCGATTGCGCTTATCGGCTGTACCGAATCTCCTGGCGCGAGTGCGAGCGTTCAAGGGCGAGTGCGATCAGTTTGTCAAGCAACTGGGGGTACGGAATTCCCGAATATTCCCACATCTTTGGATACATGCTGATGGATGTGAATCCTGGGATCGTGTTGATCTCGTTGATGAACAGTTGACCGGTCGAGGCGTCCATAAGGAAGTCGACCCGGCCCATGCCTTCGCACCCGACCGCTTCGAAACAACTGATCGCAAGCTGCTGCATGACGCACGTCGTTTCCTGGCTCAGTTTCGCAGGAAGCTCGATGCGGGCCGTATCCAGCAGATATTTATCTTCGTAGGTGTAGAAGTCTTGAGAAGGAAAGATTTCGCAAGGAACGGACGCACGCGGCGGTTCGCCCCCCAGCACGGCGCATTCGAACTCGCGGCCGATAATCCCGCGCTCGACGATAATCTTGCGATCGTAAGAGGCGGCCGTTTCGAGCGCGCGCTGAAGTTCTTCGGAATTCTTCGCCTTGTTGATGCCGACGGACGACCCAAGGTTGGCAGGTTTCACAAAGACGGGAAACGGGAACGGAAGTTCCAGCGCGGCTGGATTGAATTGGCCCCTGGTGAGTACGAGATGCTCGACAACCGGCAAACCGGCATCGCGGCACAGGCGCTTGGTGACGGCTTTGTCCATCGAAACGGCTGATGCCAGCACGCCGGCGCCGACATAGGGAAGACCCGCGAGTTCGAGCAACCCCTGCACCGTGCCGTCCTCGCCGAACGTACCGTGCAGCATCGGAAAAACAACATCGATGCCGGCGTCCTCCTGCGGCTCAGGCAGCAGCGGATGGGGGCTCCATCGCCCGTCCTTTGCGATGAAATAATCCGAAACCTGATACTTCTCATGGTCCAGAGCCTGCTTCACCGATTCGGCAGAGCGTAGAGAGATTTCGTGTTCTCCCGAGCGGCCGCCGTATACCAGAGCCACTCGGATTTTATCTGGTTTGCTCAATCAACCCATTGTCTCTCGGCGGCTGCCGGCATTCCTCCAAAAAAGAAAGCGCCTGCCGCAGGGGCAGGCGCTTATCGAGACAGACTGGGTTGACCATCTACTTGCGTGAAGAAAGCCGGTCAAGCGTATGGACCAGAGGTTGCGCCGCGGGCGGAGTGCGCACATCTCCCGTCACTATTTCTTTCGAGTCGATATCGTGGCCGTATAGGGCACGGTTGGCATCGTGATCTGTCGTGAGAGCCGCCCCTCCAAGATCCAGACTGCCAAAGATACCGCGCTGACGAGAGTAAGTGAGGATCTCGGCATGCATTTCGGCGTCAGTCATCGCCGCAGTATCACGGCCTACCGGTCCGGCAGCAGCCGAAGCTTCGCCGCCCAGCGTGAACTTATCACTCAAAAGATGCCGCATGCCGTCGCGGTTCATCACGAGCATGACCACGTCTGTCTCGGCTCCGCCGATAAGCAGACCGAACTTGCCGCCAGTGATCTTGACGGATCCGGGAGCGGTCCAGCCCACTCCGCTCGGCTTACGGCAGCTGAAAAAGCCCGCGCCATATTCGGCGCCGACTATAAAACCGCCCTTCTTTAAATGCGGGATGACCACTACGCAGGTCGACTTGTTAATTAAATCCTGCGGGATACCTTTGTCAGACGCATTCGTCATGGCGTTCAAGGTTTCAGTTGCGGCCTGCAGCCTCGAATCGACGTCTTCTTTTGCGAATACCGGAACAGCAACCATTGTTGCTGCCAAAATCGCTCCAACCAATAGTTTCATTCGTTTACTCCTCCTCTTGCACTTCTCAACTTCCTGACGTGCGCATTCGCTCCCACTAACTAGTGAGACGTACGAGAGTTCTAACTTTGCACATACAGATTACGAATTATGGGCCACAGTAGCAGGTAAGCATAGCAGGGCTTAATGGGTTTCCAGCTTGGATTGCAGCAGGATGGAGCTTGCTGTGTCTTTTGCCAGACGAACACAATCCGGAACGCCCACGCCATCATACGCGTTACCGACGAGATGGAGCCCGGTACAATTGCGCAGCGCCGCGGCGAGACGTTGCTGGCGCTGCATGTGTCCGACAACATACTGAGGCATGCTCTGCGGCCAGCGATAGAGCGTGGAGAAGCGCGGAATCGAATGGATTCCCATCAGGCGCCTGAAATCCGCCCGCACAAGGTCAAGCAAAGCCGCGTCAGAGGCGTCCAATAGCCGCAAAGCCTGGTTCCCGACGATGAAAGCCCGAAGGGCAGCAAAGCGCTGCGGAATGCGTGAAGGGAATTTGGTGCTGATCCACGTCGCGGCCGCCACTGTTTGCCGCTCGCGACAGGGAACGAGAAAACCGAAGCCGTTGAGCGGATGGCCCAAAGTCGCGCGGTCGTAAACCAAGGTTACGAGGATCGCCGAGGAGTAGGGAATCCCCGCCAGTTCGGCCGCAACGTCCGCTGCGGCATCGCCCAGCAGGCGGCCGGCCGCGTGAGCCGGGCAAGCTAGAACCAGGTTGGCTGACTCGAACCACTCGCCGGCGGCGTTGGCGCGCCACCCATTCGTTGTACGTTCGATTCCGGCGATTTCGCGATGAACCACCTGGGTGTTCTGCCTTATGGCTCGAATGAGTGCGTCGGTCAGGCTCTGCATTCCCCCAGCAAAGGAGCGGAAGAGCCCGCCTTGCCGCGGCGTTTGCCGGCGTTCTTCACGAACGCCTCGGATGAGGCTGCCACACTTCTGTTCGTACGCCACGAACCGCGCCAGTACGCTTCGGGCGCTGAGGGTGGCGGCGTCACCGCCGTAGACACCTGAGAGCAAAGGTTCCGCGAGGTATTCGAGAACTTCGTCGCCGAAGTGCTCCCGAACGAGACGGCCGACGGTGATGTCCTCGTCGCGTGTGAGGGGAGAGGAAAACACTTCCGCAAGGAAACGAAGTTTGGTGCTTACGCTGAAAAGGTCGGAACGGAACGCAGGACCCCAGGCGCCGGGCACCATCATGACCATGCCCTGCGGCATGGGGACTAGCTTGCCGCCGCGCACAATGAAGATGCGCCGTGCTTCGTCGTTCGAGCCGATAATCTGCCGGTCAAGACCGTCGAGGTCGCGCGCCAGTTCGGTGAGTACGGGTTTTGCGGCGATGTAACTGTCCGGCCCCGCTTCGAGCTGGCACTCCTCGATCACGTCTGTCTTGATGAGGCCGCCCAACCGGTCAGACTTCTCGAACAGAACCGAGGAGATTCCAAGGCGGCCGAGAAAATACGCAGTGGAAAGCCCTGAAACCCCGCCGCCGACAATGAGTGCGCGTTCTGCCACGAGTTACTTGTGGAACTCGCGCACAATCTGAACCACGGCCTTCACGTTCTCAACAGGTGTTTCGGGCAGAATGCCGTGTCCCAGATTGACAATGTGTCCGGGGCGTGAGCCGGTGCGTCGCAGAAGATCGGTCACCTTGGTGCGCAGCTCGGGAAGCGGAGCAAATAATGCGACGGGATCCAGGTTTCCTTGAATGGCAGAGCGGTAGCCGATATCCATCCAGGCCTGATCGATGTTGATGCGCCAATCGACGCCGATTACGTCGCCGCCCGCAGCGTGCAGCTCTCGCAGAAATCCGCCAGCCCCCGTGCCGAAATGGATTACGGGAACGCCGGACGCGCGTATGCGTTCGATCAGAGCACGTGAGTACGGCTGGACGTAGTGAACATAGTCCTCGGGACTCAGTGCGCCCACCCAACTGTCAAATACCTGAACAGCGCGTGCTCCTGCGCCTACCTGCAGTCCCGCAAAGTCGCCGAGCACATCCACCAGCTTGCCCATGAGGCGCCGCCACATGCTCTCATTGCCGAACATCAGCTTTTTGGTCTTCAGGAACGTCTTCGATGGGCCGCCTTCAATCATGTAGCTGGCGAGCGTGAATGGAGCGCCCACAAACCCCACGATCGGCACGCTGCCGCCCAGAGCGCGCGCGACGAGTTGAATCGATTCCGCGACGTAGCCGAGATCGTCGGTCCGGCTGGTCGAAAGATCATCGATGTCCTCAGGTTCGGTGATCGGATTTTCGATGGACGGGCCTTCGCCAGCAACAAACTCCAGCTTCAATCCCATTGGCTCGATCGGCAGCAGGAGATCGGCAAAAATAATGGCAGCATCCACGTCGAGGATTTCGACCGGCTGTAAGGTAACGGTGGCAGCCAGTTCGGGGTTCTTGCAGATCTCCAGAATGCTGTGTTTCGAACGGATGTCCCGGTAGGGTTTCAGGTAGCGGCCAGCCTGCCGCATGAACCATACCGGCCGGACATCGGTGCCTCGCCGGCGGCAGGCATCCAGAAACCTTCCGCTTACTGGAGGCAAGCGCATATGGCCTCCAACTT
>Ga0213872_10000665_pt1 | contig 26048 bp, 17 predicted proteins | sample VelepicomBERX_R2_FD_160071 | JGI IMG/M metagenome (GOLD analysis project Ga0213872, IMG submission 160071) | Rhizosphere microbial communities from Vellozia epidendroides in rupestrian grasslands, the National Park of Serra do Cipo, Brazil - RX_R2 | ecosystem: Host-associated > Plants > Roots >...
TTTCCCGACAGGCGGCGTCTCAACCAAGCGACCACCCTCCGGCGATAAGAGCCAGAAGAAATACCCGATTTGCGCACTACTCTTATTGGCGACGGGCCTTAGCCGGAGTAAAGCAAATAAAAACAAATGTACTTACCGGAACAGAGTAGACGCGCGGTGATTATTGGAGCTGGGCCGGCCGGATTGACGGCAGCCTACGAATTGCTGACCCGTACGGAGATTATTCCCATCGTTCTAGAGAAAAGCGAGTACATGGGGGGGATTTCCCGGACGGTCAACTACAAAGGAAATCGCATCGATATCGGCGGACATCGGTTTTTCTCCAAGTCTGACCGCGTAATGAACTGGTGGCTCAAGATTCTGCCGATGCAGGCCATCGAGAGCGCAAGCACTCAGATCACCTATCAACACAAAACCGCGACCGTTCCGGCATCGCCGCACCCGGTGAACCCGGAGACGGAAGACAAGGTGATGCTGGTGAGAAACCGCAAGTCGCGCATCTATTTCATGCGCAAGTTCTTCGCCTATCCGATCACCTTGAGCGGCGATACTTTGCGGAAGTTGGGGATTTTGAAGACCATCCGCATTGGCATGAGCTACCTTCGGTCGGTGCTGTTTCCCATTCGCAATGAGAAGAATCTGGAAGAGTTTTTCATCAATCGCTTCGGCCGGGAGCTGTATCTCACGTTTTTCAAGTCATACACCGAAAAGGTTTGGGGCATTGCCTGTAAGGAAATCAGCGCGGAGTGGGGCGCGCAGCGCATCAAAGGACTCTCGATCTACAAGACCGTCCTTCACGTGCTGAAAAAGATGGTCCCAAAGTCCCAGGGAAATATCGCACAAAAGAATGTAGAAACGTCGCTGATCGAGCAGTTTCTATATCCGAAGTTCGGGCCTGGGCAGATGTGGGAAGAAGTTGCCAGGCGAGTGCGGCAACTGGGCGGTGAAATCCGGACGCACTCGAATGTCGAGACGATCGAGCGCGACGGGGAGCGGATTACAGCGCTAATCGTTCGGGACGGCCAGACGGGAGAAGCGCGGCGAGTGGAGGGCGATTATTTCTTTTCGACCATGCCAGTGAAAGAACTGATCGCCGGTATGACGCCCGCGGCGCCGGCGCGCATCCGGGAGATCGCGGACGGGCTGGTTTATAGAGATTTCATTACCGTTGGCGTGCTTTGCGACCGGTTGAAGCTGCAGGAAGAATCAGGCGGGCTGGTGAAGGACAACTGGATCTACATCCAGGAACCGGATGTTCTCGTCGGACGGCTGCAGATCTTCAATAACTGGAGCCCATCAATGGTGGCGGAGCCTGGCAAAGTCTGGATCGGACTTGAGTATTTCTGTAACGACACCGATGAGCTTTGGCGGAAGTCCGATGCCGAGATGATCGAGTTGGCGAAGGCCGAACTCGAGTCGATGAAGATTCTCGATTCGAGTGACGTGCAGGACGCTACAGTGATTCGGATGCCGAAGACGTATCCGGCTTACTTCGGCTCGTACGACAAGTTTCCGGAAGTGATCCAGTGGGTGAACGGATTAGAAAATCTGTTCCTGGTAGGGCGGAACGGGATGCACAAATACAACAACCAGGACCACTCGATGCTTGCCGCGATGACCGCTGTGGACAACATCATTGCAAATGTCCGGAGCCGCGATAATTTGTGGGCGCTCAATACGGAATTGGAGTACCACGAGGAGAAACTCGAGGAAAATCCGGCGAAGAGGCCGGAGCCCGTGCCGGTGTCGAGTTAATAAGGGCGCCATGCCGACTGCGGCGACGGTAATATTCGTTTGCGCGGGAATTTTTATCGCATACGTCCTATTCGGGTATCCGATCCTGCTTTCTGTTTGGGCGCGCCTTTCTAATCGGCCTATTCGAAAGCGGTTCGTTCCGACCCCGCTGTCGGTCATCATTCCGGTGCGGAACGGCGCGCCTTGGATTGAGGCCAAAATTCGATCTTTGCTCGATTCAGACTACCCTGCGGATCTCCTCAACGTTCTGGTTGTCTCGGATGGCTCGACAGATGGAACCAACGAAGTGGTTGAAAAGTATCCTGACTCGCGGGTTCGCCTGCTGGCATTGACGTCGGGTGGCAAAGCAGTTGCAGTTACGCGGGGGCTTGAGGAGGTAGCAACCGAAATCATCGTCCTCACGGACGTCCGCCAGACATTCGATCGTCATGCACTTCGCCGGCTGGTGGCCTGCTTCGCTGATCCCTCGGTCGGGGTTGTAACGGGCGAGTTGATTATCAGGGAGGGCGCTAACTCGGAGGAATACAACACCGGCCTCTATTGGCGCTATGAAAAGTGGATACGGCGGAACCTCAACCGGATTGACGCGATGCTTGGCGCGACTGGTTCCATCTACGCCGTACGCCGCGATCTCGCGCGACCGATTCCCTCCGACATTCTGCTGGACGATGTCTATCTGCCGTTCAAAGCCGCGTTTCGCGGATCGCGAATTTACTTGGAAGAAGGCGCGAAAGCGTACGATGTGCCTACTTCGTTACAGACAGAATTCTGGCGCAAGTTACGCACGCAAGCCGGCGTTTATCAGATTTTGAAGCACTTTCCATCGCTGCTCTGGCCGGGACAGAGGCGCTTCGTACACTGGACCTCGCACAAGCTGGGGCGGCTGCTGCTGCCCTTTGCAATGCTGGCGGCCGGGGTCGCAACTTTCTGGCTGCCGGGGATGTGGCGGCCCGTCTTCCTTGCAGTGCAAGCCCTGTTCTATGGTCTGGCGTTGATCGATTTCCTAATTCCTGAACACAGCCCGCTGAAAAGATTTTCCGCAGTCACAAGAACGTTTACAACGCTGGTTGTCGCGGCTTTCTGTGCGATTGCAGTGATCTTCTTTCCCGCTACGCACCTGTGGAAGGAAACCCGGGTAAGCGTGGCGCACCCTGAGCGGCTGCCGCAGACCTGAAGCGCGTGCAGCGGGCAACAAGCGCGCTATGTTCAAAGAAAGCTTTCAGCTATCAGCTATCAGCCTTCAGCTATCAGCTTTCAGCTATCAGCCGTCAGCTTTTTCAACTGCGCACAACCGCACAAAGCGAGGAGCAGGCACGTCGGAGCTGGCTGGTCAAACCGTACAGTTCTTCCCGCGGAAAACTTCTGCCAGACCTTCCGTTCCCGGAAATTCTTCATAATCTGAGCGGATAGCTGAACGCTAAGTGCTGAAAGCTATCTGAGAGAGAAGTTCTCGGACAAGCTGGCCAAGAATCTGGAGCGCACGTGCTCTTTAATGCTTTATGTTGCTTCCAATCGGAATCGTCAGCGTAGCTGTGGCTGAAATGCCTGAATTTACTGTGCTTGTGGCCACTATCGTTACCGTCTGTGGCGATGCGGGTGCTGCGGCCGGCGCTGTGTAGAGGCCCGTTGAGCTGATCGAGCCCGGACCCGACATGCTCCAGGTGACAGTGTTGTTCATATACCAACCGACAGCATAGAGTTGGAGCGTGTTTCCGGCGGCAACGGTTGTCTGCTGCCGGGTATCGATTGTGAGGTACGGCGCCGTAGAATCCGGGGTGATTTCCAGGCCATTCAACTGGGGATCCGGAGTTAACAGGCCGGCGCTTTCGAGAACATCCGGGCGCAGGGCGATTTCCAAAGTGTTGTTTGTGACCTGCGCGGGTATGTACTCATCGACCGGCGTGGCGCAGGCGTAGTTGATGGGCAGGCCGAAGTCGAAGTCATGTATTTGGATGTGTCCTTGGGTCTCGAGGTCAAGTGGCGCATGCCATGACGACGGGAAGGGAGTGCACGTTGAAGGAGAGCTCCCATTGTAGGGCTGGCCGAACATGAGCCGTACCTTGTAATTGCCGTTCGGAACGATCAGGTTATAGACGACATCCCCTCCATAGGTATGTCCGGCACTCTCGTAGACCGTGAGTTCCGGATTATTGGCTTCGGGCCAGCCCGGATAATCGCCGTGAAGCAGGACATAGTCGCCTGCTTCGACGGCCTGGTCCGCCATCCAGACGTTCCCGTTGTTATCCGTTTGCCCAAGGCCGCCGGAATCGATGCGGATGCTGCCGGTGGGATTCGTTCCTTCCGGGATGACAGTGACGTAAAGGTAAGCTTTCGTGTTTGGGTCTGCCTCGCTGACCGCCTGGAGGACAGCACCGGCCGGAGAGGCGACAGACGAAGGAGGTGTGTAGATTCCGGCTGTACTGACTGCGCCCGCCCCGGAAAACAATGACCATGTTACGTTCTGGTCGCCCGTTCCGTTGACCCACCAGGACAGTTGATAGCCGGACATGCCGGCCATAATCCACATAGTGGGCGAGGAAAGGCCGATGGTGACGCCTTGAAGCGGCACGGGATAGGCCGCTGTGTAATTCGAATTGCTCTGATCTGTTGCCGTCACCACGGCGTAGCTGGCGGGTGTTACGTAGCCATTTGCCGGGTTTACCTGCGCAGAGGTCTGGCTGACCATAAGCGGCGACTCATCTACCGCTTCGAAACTGCTCATGCTTATGCGGGCGGATTCAATCTGGCTGAGGGCAGCCATCACAGTTGGATCCTCGGTCAGATCGGTATCGGTCGAGATGGTGGGGCCGGTGCCGATGTCGGCTACGATCATGCCGTACTGCTGCAAGGCCCTGAGGATGACCTGCGCGGTGGGACTGAACTGGCTGATGTCGTAGCTCGCCTTCAGACGGAAGCGTGCACCGTAGGGCGGGGTATTGCTGCCACCCCAGCCGTTTGTTCCGTTGGCGGGCCAAAGAGGGTTGCCCGCTTGGATGTAGCCGCGGGCGAGTGTAAAGCGCAAGGCGTGCCTGACGGCACCAGCCTTGACCTCATCCAAGTGCAGCGTAAGAGGGCCGAGCGGGAGTCCAGCGGCGTCGGTCGAACCATTCACGGGCAGAGCATAACTGGTGCTGTTGTATGTCCAGCCGCTTTGTGCCGTGCAATTGCCGCCGGTGTTTGTGCAGGATCTAGGCGTGTGATAGTCGTTATAGAGCTCATAGAACTGGCAGGTGTTGCGGTTGACGGCTAGTACGTGATGGTCCTGACCGTTTTGGCTTGAAACCAGGTCGCCATTCTCGCGCTTGAGCCTAGGAACGGGCGGAATGAGCCATAGGCCGTTGTAGCTGGGGGTGTAGTTGAAGTTCTCTGCGGTCAGCGGACCGGTGTTGTCACCGATGCTGGTGCCCCAGGAGGTGTCGAATGAAAGACTTACGCCTGGCGCGGCGGTGGACGCCCACGCCGCCGATTGGGCGTGAACCAGGAGACCGTCGATGCGAACGTTAAACACTGCGTCATCCGGCATCACGGGGCAGCCGGCGAGCATATTTTGTGTCGGAATAGAGGCAGGCGCCGTGTAGGTGGCCGAGGTCGGCGAATTTACCGTCAGGTTGCCGGCGCTTCCCGCGGTGAGTGCCCAGTTTACCGGCCGATTCGAGGTGAAGGTTATGCTGCCGTCTATCTGCGCCCGCGCAGCCGAAGGCGTGATTACGAGCCCGCCATTGGTTTGGGGCGCGACTCCCGTCCCGGTAATGCCGATTGTCTGAGGCGAGCCTACCTGGCTATCATTAATCACCAGATTCGCGGTTTCAGCGCCGCCTGCTGAGGGCGTGAAGGTGATCGAAATCGTGCAACTGGCGCCGGAGGCGACTGTGGTTCCGCAGGTATTTGCAGAGGCAAAATCCGCTGCGTTTGCGCCAGTCATCTGCATCGAGTTGACGGTGAGCAGCGCATTGCCCTGATTCGTAAGAGTGACGGTTTCAAGGCCGCTCGTTGTACCGAGATTCTGGCTGCCGAACGTAACCGCGGAAGAACTGAGAGAGATCTGCGGCTGATTCACTGAGCCCGTGCCCACGGCGGTCCAGGTATCGGTGGCCGTACAGGCGAACAGATTAGAGCCGGCTGGTGCTGAGCTGTTGAAGAATAGCTGGCCCACCTCACAGGTGGCGGGCAATGACGATCCGACAGCAACGGGCCGTGTAAACGGGAACGAAGCGAAATCGACATTCCGGCCCTGGGTCCCGAGGTTAATGGTGGTAGGGCCGCTCTGGCCCAGCGCCGGGATCACCATGACTGAGGCTATCGCGAGCAGTGTGACGGCCCCCGAAAGAAAGTGCGCGATGGAATGCGGCCGCCTCGCCGCGCGTTTGTCCCACAGGGCGTCCGCTGATTTTTCATTCTTGGTTGGCGCCGCGCTCGCGGCCCGTGCACTTTTGAGGAGCAAGGCTTTGTTTGGTCCTTTCGTGACGTAAAAGAACATGCCGCGCCGCCGAGCGGGGGCTACCCAGCGAGGACGAGCCAACCCGTGGATCGGTGTAAATGACCTATTTTCAGTGAAATGTGGAGAAGTCTCTGCGTACGCGAAAACTTCGCGTGAGCCGTGACTGGCCGGTTATGGCGGCGTTTTCGACGGAAACGCCTCGATACTGGATCACGGTGCTTATCTGAGGAGTATCAATGGGGTGTTATGGAGTCTAGAAAAGAACGTTTCGTTGATCCTCGAATGTCCTTTACTCTTTCTTTTGGAACAAACAGAAAGTTGTTGATGTATGTTCCCCTTCGATGACCATCCACGAGGTTTCGCGAATCCTGGTGTTTTTCGGGATCAAAAGACTGGATATTCGTCAGCTCCTCTCCGAGGAGAAAATATCCTGCATATTCGGCGGCATCCAAGAAGGCCGTGGTCCGTTTGAAGGAACCGGGGTTGTGCCGATCTTCGATCTCAATGAGCAGGTTCGGGCGCTCTCGCTCGATCGTGCATTTTGCTCCCTCAAGAACCGCACATTCGTGTCCTTCTACATCAATCTTGATGAAGCCCACAGGGCCCAGGTGATAATCATCGAGCCTCTTACGCTTTACGAGGTGCTCAACAACAGATGACTCTTGGAGGTTATTGGTTTGTTCAATTGTGCTTCGCATGGGGCGATCAGCCGGAATGCGAAGGGTAATGACTCCGGAGTCATCAGAGAGAGCTACTTCTTCGAGGGTCAAAATCCGCGTGCGGAGGAAAAGCTTCCGAAGATTCTTTGCGGCTTGCGGGTTTGGTTCAAACACGACCACCCGCGAAGAGTACAAGAGGAGGCGCATTGAATAAGCGCCGACAGCTCCGCCGACGTCGACAGATATTTTCTGGCGATCACAGACCCAAGGCAGTATCCGGTCCTCCGCTTCTTCCGTATCGATCTTCCAGGCGTTGATGCGGAGATGCCATACGAGCCTTGGAGCGACTCGTTCGGCGGCGTTCACTAACAGCGTCTTCACCACAATCGATCTTCCCTTATTTATCTCGCGCCGTAGATATGAATCCGGGTGCGCCTGTCATTCCAGTTCACCAGCCGTGCGATTGTACCACCTTGAAGTCCTAGTCCGGCTATCGCAAACAATTAGCTACAATTTGCGCCGAGCGGTCCCAGTCGTGTTTGAGCGCCCAAGCGATAATCTCTTGCTCATCGAAACGACCACGCATGGCAGCGGCCATTGCATTCCGCAGTCCGTCGGGATCTTCGGGGCTGTAGAGGCATCCACAATCGTTGTTCACAACGTCCTTAAGGGATCCCAAGGCGGGCGCGACCACCGGTCTGCCAAAGCTTAGGGCAAGCAGCGCCGTTCCGGATGTGAGAGCATCCCGGTAAGGTATGGCCACCGTCTCGCACGCCCGTAGATAGAGTTGCAAATCCTCATTCGGAACGAACCCGGAGTGTAGGATGATCCGAGCCTGGGAGCGGTCAATGGCCGCGCGGATCTCGCGTTCGTACGCCGGGTCGGGGAATTTGCCCGCGATGACAAGCATCGCCTCTCGCGGCATCTGCTCAAACGCGCCGATCAACTTTCCAATGTCCTTGTAAGGTTTACAAAGGCCTATGAACAGAAAGACGAAATCGGTGCATCGCAACCCCAGCTTCTGGCGCGCCGCCTGGCGGCTGAGCGAACGAGGAAAGTAATCCACCCAGTGACCGTGATCGATCAGTACCACTCGTTCCAGGACGCCTGGAAACGCCCGCGCGAGCTCAGCCGCAGCCGAGGGCCCATGAACGAAAATTCTCGCGCTGAAACGCACCATTAGCCAACGGGAGAGGTCGTCGTATTGCGGCACGATGCATACATCGTGCGGAAGCAAATTGTGTGCGGTCCATAGAATACGGACGCCCCGCCAACGCGCCAGCCCGACAATAAAGAGAAGCATGGCAAAGCCGCGGGTCGACTCCATGGCTCCAGGCCGGTTGTAAATGTGAGATGGCCAATGAAAGTGAACGTAATCGACCGCCCTCAGGTTGCCAAGCAACCAGCGCCCGGCGGCCATACCATTGATCACGGTCACGTTGTGCCGCGAAAGCGCGTGGTAGAAGCACGACGTATAGGGATCGCTGCCATGCGGGAATGCCATCACGACGATGGGACGGCTATCAATTGAAGCTTGCCGGTCCAGCGCCAAAAGAACAGCGAGAGTCCCCAGACCCACCACGACAATCGGCCCAAGGATGCCGATCACAGCACAAGCAGCCAATGAGGCTGGCGCAATCATGGGATAGGTTCGCCGTTTCCGATCGACCCGGAAGATCCATGTAAGGATCATGGCAGCGATCAGGCTAGCGAAGCCGGTAAGCCACCACGCGATCACGGCAAGAATTCCGCTCATGAATGGGAGGCGCCTAGCGGTGGCCTGCAGTTTCACCCGCGCGAAGCAGCAGATCTTTTGTCCGTTCCCGTTCGGGGATTCTTTCCCATTCGGCAGCCAGCGGAGCTCTGACCAGCCACAACGGCACAGCGCGTGGAACAACAATTGCTATAGAAGAACGGAGTCGTGATTCAGACGGGAAGAGGTTGGAATGCAACGAGAGCGGAAGCACGCGAGGCAGCGACCGATAAGAATGGCTATCATAGCATGAGCGCTGTTGCTTTCAGCCAGTTGGGAGTTCTCCAACTCTGTTAGGTGAAAAGTACTACGGAGCCGTGACCGTCCGAAAGTAACTGATGACGAGGTTCGGCTAACGTTAGGCCTTTCCGTAAATACCGGCTCGGGAGTGCGAAATCAAGATGAGCCCTTTCAAAGCGTTTGCGCGTCAGCTAGGCAACTCATATATTCGCCGCATTTGTTCAGCGGAATCGAACGGACAGAAGTTCAACAATCATAACGAGAGATCGATCGAATACCGGTTTGCTCTCGGGTGTCTGGCGCGGGCACGTCCTAAGACCGTGCTGGATGTCGGAACAGGCACGACAGCATGGCCCCACCTTTTGAGAAACTGCGGCTTTGTCACTACCGCCATCGATAACGTGCACGATTATTGGGATGACCAGATGGTGAACCGTCATTGGACCGTCCTCGAGGTCGATATCACTAAGCCAGGAGAGTTTCACGGCGCATTCGATGCGGTCACCTGTATCAGTGTGATGGAGCATATCGTCGACCACGAAAGCGCGGTGCGCAACATGCTTCGGCTGCTCGTCCCCGGCGGGTCGCTTATTATCACGACGCCGTACAATCATCACGAGTACTGCCCGGACGTGTACAAACGGCCGGACGCGCTTTATGGCCAGGATCTGCCCTATATCTGCCGGTCCCATTCGGCGAGGGAGATCGAGCAGTGGCAGCAACTTGGAGCCCGGCTCAAGCAGCGCGAGATGTGGCGACTTTTCAGTGGTCCTGTTTGGGCGACAGGCGAGCGCATTCCTTGGGAGCAAACGCAATCGGAAGACAGCCCACACCAGTTGGGGTGTTTTGAATTCGAAAAAGTTTGAAGTGCGCGATTACTGCGTAGCAGGCCTTAATATCCGCAGCGAAGTGAGTATTCGCAGGACCGAGGGATTGCTCGAGTGCCCGATGACCTCTTCCATAACGCGCATGACGGGCGGGCGGATAATCATCAGCGCCGCTATGTAAAAAAATGCGCCCAGGAGCGCGGTAGAGAGTAGCCGTAGCCAGTTATTGGTCGCGCCGACCGCGTGCAATCCGTGCAGCCAAAGGACACAGAGGAGCGCCATGGCGGCTGTGATGAGCACCTGAGGAAGCAGGGCGTAAGCAAATTCGCTGATCTTAAGGCCGATCAGCCTGAATGGAACCACGAAGCTCGGGACCATCAGCAAACCCAAATAGACGATGCAATAAGCAGACGCCACTCCGACGGTGCCGAACCGCACGCCGATAAGGAAGGCCACGACAAACAGAGTGGTGTTCACCAGAGCCCAACGGAACAACCAGTCTGTCCGGCCCTTGGCAACATAGATCTGGCCCACCGGGATCGATTGCAGGAAGCCTACGGGTGCAAGGATCTGAAAAATGAGAATCGCGCCAATCCATTTGGGGCCGAGCACGGCGCGAATCAGCGGATCGGCCACGACGCCAAGCCCCGCCATAACGGGAAATGTGATCAAGGCGATCATCATGCAGCTCCGAATATATGCGTGGCCGAAGCGCTCGTTATCCTGTTGAATTTTTGCGAATGCCGGCAAGGTTACCTGGGCAATGACAGAGCTAATGTTCTGGATGGGCTGGAGCATCAGGTTGTACGCCATTTGATAATTGCCCAATTGGGATTGCCCGAGCACCCTCCCGACGATGATGTTGTCTGCATTTCGCGCGAAGTAATTCACGATCCCGAAGCCCGACAAATGCAAGCTGAAGCTGGTGACCGACTTCACTTCTTCAGCGTCGAATTCGCGGCTAGGACGCCAAGGGCATGCCAGCCAGTACAAAAGAGTCGCGGTAAACGAGCCGGTAAGGCTTGCGAATACGAGACTCCAAACGCCGAAGCCGGAGTATGCGAATCCGAGCGCAATGAGATAGCTTGCCAGCCCGGAGCCGATGTCCGCTAGCGCAATCGATTTGAACCGCATCTCGCGAATCAGGATCGAATTCGGGACAATGCCACAGGACGCGAACCAGAATGACAGCGAGAGCGTGCTGAGGATCGGGATCAGCTCAGGCGTGTGGAAGAACGCAGCGATCAAAGGACTGGCAGCGATAACAACCAGAGCCATCGCGATTCCCACCGAGAAATTAACCCAGAAGAGGCTCGAAAGGAGCCGGCTTGAAACAGACAGGCGTTGCACGATGGCCGAGCCGGTGCCGAGGTCACGGAAGTTGAGGATGAAAACAATTGGCAAGCTCGCCATGCCCATGATGCCGTAGGCGGCGGGTCCAAGTAGCCGGGCAACCGTCGCGACCGAGGCCAATGTCAGGATCTGCCTGCCTACGGTGGACGTTGCAGACCAAGCGGTGCCTGAGACGGCTCGACGCGTTAGCGTTGTCTCAGCGGTTGGATTGGGCGAAGCCATGAGCGGTGGACAAGAGCATGGGTCGATTAGTCATCAGCTCAGCAGAAAATGTATTGCCGAGGTCAGGTATTCGACATGGTAACAGTGTAGCGATGAACCGCAACGGTGCTTAAAGCCTAAAGAGATGGACAGAAAAGGCGATCAGAAGAGCCAGAGCAAACATGATTTCGCGCGAAAAAAAAGCGGGAGGGCGTGACAATTACGAAAACATTGACTGTCGCGTGTTTACGGGGAAACTTTAGAACGCCCGATCTTTGAAGGACTATTCGAACAAGATGCGGCGGAGCAGGCCGGTATCGGGGGGAATGTCAAGGCAGGTCAGCGAGGCGCCGGTACTTCTCAAAGGACCCCTGCCAAGTGAACTCGAGTGCCTGGAGGTAAAAGGCGTCCGCCCGGGCTTGAGCCGCGACCGGGTTGTTCAATACTTCCAGGATTGCCGCAGCCAGGCTGTCAGGTTGATCCGGTTCGCAAAGTAGACCGTGGACGCCGTGCGACAAAAACTCAGGAACCCCGCCCACGCGAGTAGCGACAACCGGCGTGCGCATCATTCCGGCTTCGAGGACAGCGATACCGAACGGTTCATCGCGCGACGGGAGTACGAAGCACTCGGCGTGCTGCAGCCAGGGCCAAATCCGTTCATGCGGCAGGTTTATGTGTAGTTCCACGCGGTCGGTCAGACCGAGTGTAGCGATCAGGTTGACAACCGAGGGGTACTCGGGTCCGTCGCCGCCAATGAGTATGAGCTTCAGATCTGAGTAATCGGCGGAGATGCGCCGGAATGCATAAAGAAGATTGTCGTGTGCCTTCTTTCGTACGAAAGCGGCCACGCAGACGATGAAACGCGATGAGATGGGACGTTCGCCCGTGGAGGCGGAGGGGGTGGACACTGCATTCCAAACCGCCGCAACCTTTGCTTCCGGGCTCATCTTCTTCACTTTGTGGCCCAAGGCATTTGAGCACGCCACTACAAGATCGGCCCGGGCGTATAGCCAGGAGTAGAGAGCCGCGGCAACTCCCGATGTTTCCTGCGCGTGCGCCACGTCGGCCCCGTGAACGGAGAGAATGAGCGGCGGTGAGAGGCGTAATGTGCGCAGGATGGCGAGAGGCAGAATCTCGAGTCCAAAAAAATGTGGATTGACCGCGACCGCCCCGCGCACGAGCCGACGCAGGCGCAGCATGTTGGGCAGAAAATGCAGCAGGAAGGCAACGCGACTCTTAAGGGAGAAAAGCGGCGATGGCAGTTTAAGCCACCTCTGGCCGGCAAACGGAGGAGTCCATCCGGTGACGACCAGTTGCGGGCGGTAGCGTCCGGCCATAGCGTCCGCGAGACCGAGAATGACGTTGTTTACCCCTGCCCCCGCTTTTACGGGCCAGGCAGAGAGGAATATATATGCCGGCTTTGCCGGGCGGGAAGGGCTAGCGGGCACGGGGGCTCAGCGCTCCGATAAAGCGAATGCTTCGCGCCACCACCGGGTTGCCGGAATGGCTCAAGACCTCTTCGAGCACACGCATGATCGGCGGTCCCGTGATGATTAAGGCTGCGATGTAGAACCCTGCGCCTAATGCCGAAGTAGAGATCAGGCGTGTCCACGGATTCGAAACGCCCAGCATCTCTAAGCCGTGAAGCCAGCCCCAACAGGCCAGTGTCATGGCGCCGGTTATCAGCAATTGTGGAAGCAGGGCATGGGCGAACCGGCTGACTTTGAGATCAATCAGCTTGAAAGCTATGGCAAAGCCCGGCGTCATGATGAATCCGACATACACAATGCAGTAAGCCGCTGCTACGCCAACGATGCCGAACCGCACGCCGACCAGAAAGGCTGTCACGTAGGCGATGGAGGCAGCGACGCCCCACCGGAACATCCAGTCCGTGCGGCCTTTGGCGACATAGATCTGGCCGATTGTTGTCTGGATGGACTGTACAAGCCCGACCGGCGCAAGAATTTGAAAAATGCGAATGGCGCCCAACCACTTAGGGCCCAGGACAGCGCGGATCAGCGGATCAGCAACTACGCCCAGACCGGCCATTACCGGAAAAGTGATCAAAGCGATCAACATGCTGCTTCGGATGTATGCCTGCCGAAAGCGCTCATTGTCCTCCTGGATGCGGGCGAAGGCGGGAAGCGTGACCTGGGCCATGACGGAGCTGATGTTTTGAATCGGGGTCAGCATGAGGTTGTAGGCCATCTGGTAATTGCCTAGCGGCAAACGGCCGAGCACCTTGCCGACGGTGATGTTATCGGCATTGCGCGCAAAATAGTTCACGATACCGAAGGCGGAGAGGTTCAGACTGAAGCCGAAGACGGAAGTAACTTCAGCCTTGTCGAATTCCCATGTGGGGCGCCAGGAGGATGCGAGCCAGTAGAAGAGCGCAGCCGTGAACGAGTTCGCGAGACTGGCGAAGACGAGGCTCCAAACGCCGAACCCGGCGTAGGCCGAGCTGAGAGCCACAAGATAACCGATGAGTCCGGCCTTCAAATCGGCCATAGCCAGAGCTTTGAACCGCATCTCACGCTGCAGTATTGCGTTGGGCACAACGCCGCAGGAAGTAAACCAGAAAGATAATGACAAGGTGCAGAGGATGGAGACCAGTTCGTGCGTGTTGAAGAAGGCGGCCGTGAAGGGACTGGCGGCGATGACGATCAACGCCATGGCAATGCCAAAGAAGAAGTTCAGCCAAAACAAGCTGGCCAAAAGCCGGTTTGAGATGGAGAGCCGCTGCACGATGGCCATCCCCGTCCCGAGATCGCGGAAGTTGAGGATGAAAACGATGAGCAGATTCGCCATGCCCATCACGCCATAGGCGCCCGGCCCGAGCAGTCGGGCGACAGTTGCGACGGAAGCGAGCGACAAGACCTGTCGCCCAGCAACAGAAAGCGTGGACCAGGCAGTACCGGAGACCGCTCTTTGGGTAAGCGGCGGCTCAGCGGTTTGATTCGAGGCGGGCATCAGGGGCGGTGGATAGTCTTGACAAGTTAGTGTGCAGCTCGTGAGTAATGTCTCGCCTGCTTTAGATGTCAAAGACAAGAAGAATGTAGCTATGATTTGTGCGGCTGACGTGAGATATCGAACTGTCGATTCCCCACCAATGGATAAGAGGCTGGTTTGCGTAAGGGTAGCGCCGGGTTGTCTGCCGCTATACTGTCGAAAGCCGGACGGGACGGGATCGAGTGTCTAAATTCAAGCCTAATCGCCGGACTGCTGCTATGATTGCGGCTCCTCCTGCCTCGGCTTTTGAGCCGCGGACCGTGATGGTGCGGCCGTCCGGTCTGGCGTCGCCGGCTACACTCACGACTCGGGCAGCCGCCCCCGTTTCAGGTGAAAACTTCATCAAGTCGTCGTCGCAGAAATTTGCGCTCACGGCTGCGCTGGTTTTCTTCTTCTTCCGGTTCAGCTTTCTGCACGAATATGTCACCGGGCATATCGGGATTGACCTGCACTTGATGATTGTGCTGTCAGGAATCTGCTATTTAGGATGCCTGCTGGCGGGCGGCGCTGGACGTGCGTTCCAGGACAAGTCGACGTGGATGTGGATAGGCTTCTTGGGTTGGTTCATCCTGGCAACGGCGTTTAGTACATGGCGAGGCGGCTCGCTGCCGTATCTGACCAGCTATCTGAAAACAATTCTCCCGATTTTGTTGATTATTCCCGCGGTTGTCTACACGCGCGAGGACTTGAACAAGTTTCTGACGGTAATCGGGTTCGCAGGAATCGCCAACGCGATGCTGGGCTTTATCAGCAGCGATTTCAAGGCAGGAAGAATGAACCTGGAGGCTGCAGGAAGCATCGGAGATCCGAACGACTACGCGGCGCATCTTATCTTTTTGCTGCCGGCGATTGCTTATCTTTGTTTCGGGCTACGGAAATCGGCGGTGTATAAGATTCTGGGTGTCGGCGCAATTGCTGCGGCCCTGTACCAGATTTTGAGCACCGGATCGCGCGGCGGTCTGGTGGGCCTGATGGCTTTTGCCGTCTACGTGGTGATCACCGGGAACGCGAGAATCAGAGCGGCGATGCTGCTGGGAGTGCCCTTGTTGGTGTTGGTGGCATTGCCCCTTGTTCCGAAAACCGCGACGCAGCGCCTGATGTCCGTATTCGATTCGCAAGCTGAGACCGAGGAGTCGCTGGAATCCACGCAGGCCCGCACCGCCCTGTTGAAGGCGAGCATTGCTGCTACACTGGCGCATCCGCTTTTTGGAATTGGCCCCGGGGTATTTGAGGATTACGAGGCCGGAGTAGCGGCCCAAAACGGTCACAGGGGTATGTGGCACGAAACGCACAACACGTATACTCAGATTTCCTCCGAATGCGGGATTCCGGGGCTTGGGTTTTATCTCGCGGCGATAGGCTGCACCTTCGTTTATCTGCGAAGAGAGGTGAAATCCACTGACCCGGTGATTCAAGGCGCTGCCACAACGCTGTCAGTAATGATGTTCGGCTTTTGCGTGTGCATTCTGTTTCTCTCGAAAGGGTACAACTTCAACTTTCTGGCTGTCAGCGGCCTGGCAATCTCCATGAAGCAGATATTGCTTGCCAGAGATCCGTCTTAGCGGCCTATCTCTGAAGTCTATGTAACTATTCACCTTATCTTGAGTCTTCGTGTATGAGGGACAACGACGTCGCTCCAGTAATGCTGAGTTGCGAACAACGGGGGATTCTGGAAGGATGGGTGCGCCGGCCGTCTATAGTTGAATGGTGACGCGAAAGTGGCCGGTTCTCATCATGGTGAGATCGCTTGGGCACGGGGGATGCGAACGTGATGCTTCCAAAATCGCGATCGGACTCGACCGGAGCCGTTTCGAGCCCCATGTCGCCGTCTTCGAGGCCGACGGATTCCGCACGCCGGAGGTAGAGGCCGCGGGCGTTCCGATCGTTACGTTGCCAGTTCGCTCGTTCTTAAACTCCACGGGCTGGTGCGGAGCCCGGCAACTGGGGGCTTACATCCGTCGCCACGGAATCCAATTGGTGCATTCGCTTGACGTGCCGCTTAATATTTTCGGCGCGCCAGTGGCCCGCTTCTATAGAGTTCCGGCGGTTATCACCAGCCAGCTTTCTTATCGCGACATGTACCCGCGGCCGTATCGCGCAGCCCTGCGGGTGACGGACCGGCTGTCTGACCGGGTGGTGGTGAATTCTCGTGCGGTTGGGGAATCGCTGAAGCGGCAGCCCGGATTTCCCGCCCATAAGCTGGTCCTTTGCTACAACGGGGTGAATCCTGCGGAATTCTTTCCCGGTCCGGGCATCCGGCCGCCGGCGCTGCAGGACGCCTCTTTGGTGGTGGGTTCGGTCTGCGTCCTGCGCCCGGAAAAGCGCCTGGATTGGGTGCTGCAGGCATTCGCGCGGATCTATCCGCTACATCCGGGCTTGCGGTTGCTGCTGGCGGGCAGCGGTCCGGAGGCGGCAAATCTGATGACGCTTCGGGATCGCCTCGGCTTGCAGAGTGTATGTCATTTTGAGCCCAGCCAGGCGAATGTCGCCGACTGGATGCGGGGCATCGATATTTACATCAACAGTTCATTTTCCGAAAGCTTTCCTAACGGCCTGCTGGAAGCGATGGCCTGCGGTAGTTGCGTTATCGGATCAGATGTCGGCGGCATACCGGAACTGATCACCCACGGTAAGGATGGGCTAGTGTTCGATGCTTCGAACTGCGACCACCTGGCCGAAATGCTGCTTTTGGCTGCCACGGACTCCGAGCTTCGTACCCGGCTCCGGCGCGAGGCGACCCTCACCGCGCATCGGCAGTTCTCGATGGAAAATACCCTGCAGCGGACTGAGTGCCTGTATCAGGGCCTGCTTGAGAAGCAAGGCTCGCCGCGCCTTGAAGGACGCGCCGCCTGATGCTGAGACTCGGGGTATTTCGACCAGAGCAGTTTTTTGCCGCCCCGCCGGACCGCTGGCTCCCTTACCTGTACTACCGACTGTCGAGAAGCCGGGTCTCCTTACGACTGCTGCGATCCGTGGGGGATGAAATGTTTGAACGGCTTATGCCGCACGTTCGGCTTTCCAACGGCGTGGCCCGGACCACTTTCCGAAACCGCTTTCGCAACCTGGACCCACTTGTGAATGACGTTTTGTCGCGGAATTTCTCTTCCCGCGAAGAACTGGTGGTGGAGGATTGGGCCGCCTCGACCTGTCTAACCTCATACGAGTGGGCGGAGAGCCTTTTCGCGCTTTTCCCGCGGCTGCGGTTCACGGCTTCGGACGGGATGTTGTACCTCATCGAAGTGGAAGACGCAGTGTCGGGAGAGGTTTTTGTTACCGAACAGGATGGCCGGCCGCTGCAGTATATCCGCCCGCCCTTCGCGATCTGTATGGCGCCTCCCGAGTCCTGGACAGCGCCACTCAACCGTGTCGGGTACCAATGGGCCAAGAGGCGCTGGCGCAAGGTGGGCGAGATAGGGCGGGCACCAGACGCGTGGTTTGATTGGCGATGCGAGGAGATGCTCGAGCGGAATGGCCGCCTATTGCGCAAACTGCCGCTGATTCATCCGCGTGCGTTAGAGTTGGCGCGGCGCGACGAGCGCTTTTCTATCCGACGCCACTCAGTTTTTGAGCGCGCGCCCGCACCGTGCCATGTTATTCGTTCGATGAATATCCTGAACCGGTCCTATTTCTCGGAACACCAGCTCTTCGATGCGGCGCGCTCGGTGGCTGAGAGCCTTCATGCCGGTGGTATCTGGATCGTTGGCCGTACGACTTGTGAGGATCCCCCGGTACATGATGTCTCTGTGCTCCGGAAACTCGATTCCGGACTTCTGCAAGTAGTTGAGCGGACAGGCGCAGGCTCGGAAATAGAATCAATAGCACTGGACGTGGCCGCGGTCCTCGCATAGGGGTCGTCCCACTAAGCCGGACATCGTTCAGTTCGTAAGGCCCAACTAAGTTTGAATGACGATTAACGACGAGGGATCAAGAGCGCGGATGCCGGTTCGCGCCGCTCAGCTTGCGACGACGAGCCTGAGCATTCAAGATGCGTTTGTGCAGTTGTCTGAGAGCGATCAAACCGGGTTGCAACGGAGAGGAGCGCTTGCGTGAACATTCGTCTTGCTGTGTTGGCAGGCGCACGCCCGAACTTCATGAAAGTGGCGCCGCTGATAGCGGCACTGAGGGCGGATGAAGATTTCAGAGTAATCTTGATCCACACGGGCCAGCATTACGATGACACGATGTCGGGCCAGTTCATGAGGGATCTGCAGATTCCGCCGCCCGACTATCATTTGCAGGTCGGCTCCGGCAGTCACGCGCAGCAGACGGCGGAGATCATGCGCCGGCTCGAACCGGTGCTCATCGAGGCGGACGTGGATGGAGTGGTTGTGGTGGGCGATGTCAATTCCACGGTTGCGGGAGCGCTAGTGGCCGCAAAGCTTGGCCTGCCTGTGATCCATGCAGAGGCCGGGCTGCGCAGCTTTGATCGCAGTATGCCGGAGGAAATAAACCGGGTGGTGACGGATTGCCTTTCGGATCTGCTGCTGGTCACTGAACAGAGCGGGCATAGCAACCTGTTGCGGGAAGGAAAACAGTCGGGCCAGATTGCAATGGTTGGGAATCTGATGGTGGATTCGCTTACGAAGAATTTGCCGGAAGCGATGCGCTCCGATGTCCGAGAGCGGTTGGGGATCAACGGTCGTTTCGGGTTGGTCACTCTTCATCGTCCGGCGAACGTTGACGATGGAGAGAAGCTCGCAGAGATTGTTTCCACGCTCCATATCATCGCAGAGGAAATTCCTTTGTACTGGCCAGTGCATCCTAGAACTCGCGCCCGATTGGAGGCTGGACGAATTGCTGCGCCTGGCTTCCTTCACTTGCTCGAGCCGCTCGGATATCTGGATTTTCTGTGCCTGCAGGCCAAGGCCGCTGTTATCCTTACGGATTCGGGTGGAATTCAGGAAGAATCCACGGTTCTCGCCGTGCCTTGTCTTACACTTCGGGAAAATACTGAGAGGCCCATCACGATTGAGTGTGGAACAAATCGCTTGGCGGGTACCTCTAAAGAGAGTATCTTGAATGCTTGGAAAGAGGCGAATGCTTCCCCCAGAACCGGAATCATTCCACCTCTTTGGGACGGGCTGGCAGGCCTGCGCTGCCATGAAGCAATTAAACGGTTTTTTGTAGGCCCAAGGGTTTCTTGAGCGAGATTCTCATGCCAGGCGACCTGATACTGATTTTTGCCTATCACTTCCCACCCGAGAATGCGATCGGCGCCGGCCGCCCATACCGTTTTTACAAATATCTTCGGCGCTTGGGCTATCGCTGCCATGTCATCACGGCAGCGGATGTATCCAGCCGTGCCGACCTCGCTGCTGAAACCGTTCCGGATCCGTTTGTAACAGGGCCACGGCACAAGATGGGCTGGCAGGTTGAGCGCGCTGCGCGCAAGCTGCTGCTGCCCGGTGTTACGGGGACGCAATGGGCGTTTCACGCTTATCGTGCGGCTCTCCGTCTGATCGAGAGACAGCGATCGTCGCATGTGACGATTTTCTCCACTTTTCCACCTCTGGGCACCCACCTTGCGGCCTATTGGCTGGCACGGCGGACAGGGTTGCCGTGGGTTGCAGACTATCGCGATCCGCTGGCGGATAATCCAATTTACAGTGAGTGGAACAGGTTCCGATCGGCGCTGTACTCCAAGGTGGAAAGAGTCTTTGTTAATGCCGCAGATGTGGTCATCGCAAACACCGATACCGCGTGCGCGAAGTTAAAGGCTGACTTCCCAGCGCGCGCCAACCGGATTAAACTTCTCTGGAACGGCTTTGACCCGGAGGAGAGGCTGCAAGCCCGACCCGCCGCGGATGCCAAAAACTGCCTGGTCAGCCATGTCGGCGAGTTATACGGCGGCCGTGATATCAGCCCCATTCTGTTTTCCGTGCGCCGCCTCATTGACTCGGGAAGATTGAGTCTGGAGCGGGTGAAGGTGCAGTTAGTCGGCCCCATGCAGGATTCCTCCCTGCCCGAACCTGCATTTATCAGGGCGGCGGAACAGGAGGGTTGGCTCAGACTGATGCCTAACCGGCTGCCTCAGGCGGAAGCACAGGCGATAGTTGGCAGTTCCGGCGGGCTCTTGCTGATTCAGCCGCAATCGATTCTGCAAGTGCCCGGGAAGCTGTTTGAATACTTGCAGATTGGATGCCCTATTCTTGCCTACGTGCCCTTAAACTCGCCAGTCGAACGCATTTTGGAGAAGAGCGGCGTCGCCTTCGAATGTGTCCATCCGGGCAGTGAACCCGGGGAGCTGGATAGGCGCGTGGAGAGATTTTTCCGCCTTGCGGGCAGCTATCGCGTACCGAGCGAATGGTTTGAGCAGGAGTTCAGCGCGGAGAATCAGGTCAGCCGGCTCTCGGCATGGATTCAGGGCGTCCGAAAGCCGGCGCTCCAAGGGACGCCGGAAAGGCTTTGGGGGCAACCTTCCATGCAGGAAACCGAGGCTACACAAGAAATCCGGCGATAATTGTTTCGAACCGCACCGGGTTCATGTGATTTACGTCCAGAACTCTCGGTAGTCTCATCCATTCGGAACCGGCCTCAGCCAAGCCGATCTCGCAGGTGGTTGCACTTTGTATGCCGCATTCTGCGAGCCAGCCGAAAAACTCCGATGCGTAATCGCCGCTCGGATAACAGAAGTGCACGGGATTTTTGCCTGTCATCTCACGAATTTGGCTGCGATTGTCCGTGATCTCCCGGAAGAAGAGTGCGCGGTCGCGTGGTGTGCGATGCCGATGGGTGTGTAACTGCACATCAATTCCAGAGCTCGCGACGCGGTTCACTTCTTCGGGACTGAGGATTTGGAACATGCGGAGCCGGAGGAGTTCTTCGTAATCGACGTTCAGCTTGTCGGCCAATTGGCGCGCTATATCGTCCTTCGCAATGGTTTCGAGATGCTGCCGATCCGCCCACTCCAGGATGCTTCTCATGACGGCCTGACGCTCCCCGTAAGTTACGATTGAGACCGGGTTGTGAATTCCAAACTCGGGCAACTCGACGTCGGAGCGCCCGCATTTCCAAAGGATGAAGCTCAAAGCCAGGTCGATGATCGGAAGCCGGTAATGGCAATAGTGTGTCGTCAGATAAAGCGTTGCCGGATACCCGAATTCAGCCAGGATCGGCACGCCGTGATGAAGGAAGTCATAGAAGCCGTCATCGAAGGTGATAACGACACTGCGCGGGGGCAGAGAATTGGTTGCGAGGCGCCGGAGCGCCTCCTCCAGCGAGAGCACCGAAGCATTCATGCTGCGCAGACACGCGAGCCGGGAGCGAAATACGTCGGGATGGAGATAAAGATCGGGTGCCCACTTGTGCTCATCACGAAGAGACAGGCCGTGATAAGCGAGGATGAGAAGACTGTTGCTGCGCCTGCTGGAGTTCGCGGCGCGAGAGACGAAACCGAGATCCCGAAGGACACGCAGTCCAACCGATACTGACCTGCTGCGAAGAGTGGAAGCTATCAAAACGAAATCAATCCTAGCTGCTTTATGTGCCCTGCGGCCCGTTCCCTGCGTGCCGGGGTCCTTTCATTTTCCGGTGGTGACGTGCAACCCAGACATATAGACGGCGGGCACTCTGAAAATTGCACCAGCAGGTGCCGTTGAGAGTCCCCGGAAAATTCCCTATATGTCGCCTTAAGTCCTGCCGAGATTCTTTTGACCTGCAGAGTACCAGATTTCACCCATCCTTCAGGTGACGCACCTAAATAAAAGAGCGGAAGGAAGAAATGGAATCCGGCGACTTTGCGTCGAAGGTCTGAAATAGATCTCGCGGTCGGGCCGGTGCTTCTGCGAAGTGACAATACGGTTTCCGAACTGAAAGATAGGGGAGGATGAATCGGTGCCACGGTCTGGCCAACGAAACACCTAATGAGCAGCATTCATACTGAAGCCGACGTTTCGGCTACTATCATTGCCGTCCCTTCTGCGGCGCCAGCGATGTCGCGGCCACGGATCGGCAGGCTGGTTGTCGTTTTTGCCGCGTTTTTGTTCGTTGTTTTGCTTCTTCAGATGGCAAGCGGCGCTTACCGGAGCGAATTCGGCGCGTATCCGGATGAACCCGCACACTACGTGACGTCGTTGATGGTGCGCGAATACGTTACGGGCCCGCAGCCGATATGGCCGCTGAAATTTGCTGAGAATTATTACGCCCATTACCCGAAGGTGGCATTCGGACATTGGCCTCCCCTGTTCTATGTCGTTCAGGCAGGGTGGATGATGCTGTTTTCAGCCTCCAGGGCTTCTGTTCGTCTGGAACTCGCATTTACCACTGCGCTTCTTGCTTTCTCAGTATTCATCGAAGCGAAACGATGGTTTGGCGAACGGGCTGGGGTTTTGGCCGGACTCTTCGTCGTGTGCCTGCCGCTGGTGCAGGCCTCAACCGACGAGGAGATGGCGGAAATGTTGCTTGTGCTGACGTGTTTCTGGAGCGCGGCTTATTTTGCCCGCTACCTGGAATCGGAACGGCGCAAGGATGCACTTTGGTTTGCCGTTTTCTTTTCGCTCGCCGTGCTGACGAAGGGCAGCGGCTGGTTGCTGGCTCTTGTCCCTCCAGTTGCCGCGCTTCTGGCAAAGAGAATCCGCCTTCTTTTCCGGCCTGCGTTCGGGCTTGCAGTTGCTCTGATTGCTGCCTGCTGTCTGCCGTGGCAACTCATGACCATGCAACTGGCCGAACGAGGCTGGACGGGGGGCTCTCATCCGAACTGGCAATACACCTCTAAAGCGCTCGTCAAGTTTGTCGCGATCATGGTCGCCAGCCTCGGCGCGGTTCAGGCGACGTTGATTGCCGTTGGGGTGCTCGTGGCCGTATTGGTTCCTCTGGTGCGCTGCAAACGGTGCGAGCCATGGGCGGCTGTAATGCTGGCGCTTATTTTGAGCGACTGGCTGTTTCACTCGGTTGTACCGGCGGGCGTGGAAGACCGCAAGATGATCATCGCTGTCCCGGCGCTCGCTCTGTTCCTATTGGCCGGAGGATTGGCGCTCGCAGACCGGATTCCTGCAACCGGAATTCTGCTCGAATATCGTCGTGCGCTAGTGACGGCCGCAGTGGCGGTTGCCTTTTTCGCACACACGTTTGCCATCCCGCGAATAACGCACTTTGGCTATGTCGAAGCGGCGAGATTCATCACGCTGAATCCGGCGTTACGGCAGGATACTATTCTAGCCTCCTCTGAAAGCCTTGGAGAAGGGCTTTTTATTTCCGAGATGGCGATGCGACAACCGCGTCCACTGGCGGTGATTATTCGGGGTACCAAGGCGCTTGCAGATGTGGATTGGATCGGATCGCACTACCGCGCAAGGTTCACCACCACGCAGCAACTGCTGCAGTACATTCAGCAGGCGCATATCGGCCTGGTGGTCACAGACGATTTTCCGCCAATCGCACGGTTCAGCCATACCAAGCTGCTGCAGGAAGCGATGCAGCAGGATTCGGAGCATTTCCACTTGGTAGGAACCTTTTCCGCCCCTTCGTCACCCGGCAGAGTGCGCGTTTTCGAGGTGCGGTAGGCGACCCCCGCCAGGTAATGTATTTGCCCCCACTGATTGTCGCCTCCAGAACACAGACAGCCATATAGCTTCATAGCGCCGAATAATGCATCCCATTTTTTTGGCGGGAGAGCAAATGGGCTGCATCCTGATCTAGCGCAGATTTTCCGGAAAGTAAGACAACGTTCCAGAAGTTTTTCGGGTACTAGGAGTTACCAGACTTGGTAATCCGGCCAGGGGCTTGTATAGTCGCTCATACAGCTCATACAAGCGTTAGCGAACCGTCGTTTAAATGAGCACATAGTCGTCAATGAACATAGAGAAAGACATCTAACGGGAGTGTTCAGGCGACTGCAGGTAACGGAGGATACTTTTGGGCCGTGCGGATATGTCTAATTTCTACTTCGGCGGATTTCTGCCCTCCTTTGCGTCAAGGAACCGGTTTAGCAGTAATCAAGTCCGCTCCTTCTGAGACGCTTCCAGGCGCAGATATATACATTTGGGATTACGTTCCAGCAATCCGGCTTCAGAAACAAATCGCAAGTCATCCAGCCGGACAGCACTTAGTACTAGCCGAGGCTAAAGATTTGGACTTATTGTCCGATATCAAGAATTCGGCTTGTATTTTATTGAAACCAGTGACCCCCTTCACGCTTACAGCCTTTGTCAAACTTGTTTCCACTACGTCCGACTTATCACAGCAGGCTCACCAAGTGGACACGCTCCGCTCTGACCGGGACACGCTGCTTCAGTATGTTCTTGATGTGAACTTAAAGCTGCAGGAGTACGACCAGGAGCGAAATAACTTTTTTGCCCGTGTGCTGCATGATTTTCGCACTCCGCTCACCGCACTTCACGGCTACTGCGGGCTGCTCGCGGGAGGCAAGCTTGGCCCGATCAATCCGGTGCAGAAGGAGCTGCTCGAGAGGATGCAATACAGCACGCTCAGGCTGATGAAACTCGCGGCGGGAGCAGGCGGTTTGCTGGCGCAAGGACGATTCGAGCGGGCGCCGAAGTGCAACGCAAGCGATATCGGCGAGAGTCTGGAACAGGCGCTGCATGATGTGTACCCATTCATTCAGGAAAGAAGAATAGAGGTCGATGTGGATGTTCAGCCTGCAGCCGGATTGCTTCGCTTCGAGGCGGAACAGATCCAACAGGTCTTCGTCAACCTGCTGGAGAACTCCTGCAAGTTCATCCCCAGGGAAGGCCGCATCGAGATTCGCGGCTATTCGGCGTACCAGACCAATGGTACTGGTTCAGAAAACAGTACCGGATGCGAGCACCGCGCGCCGAATGGATATCGAGTGGATATCAACGACTCGGGCCCCGGGGTGCCGGCGGCATTGGCGGAAAAGGTTTTTGAGCAGTATGCATCGTATATGGGAGCCGATGATCGATCGGGCGGCGGCCTCGGGCTCGCAATCTGCAAGTTGATTATCAATGCTCACCGTGGAGCTATCTGGGCCACTCCAAGTCAAAGCGGCGGCCGGTTCTCCTTCTTTCTGCCTTTTAAAACGGCCAAGAGCGCAAATAGCGACGGGTGTGCAGACGCACCGATGGAAATAGAGCAAGCGTGCTGAATTTTCTCCTCGGAGCAGAATTATGCATACAATCCTTGTCGCAGAAGATGAGCCCGAAGTAAGGAACTATCTTGGCCTCGCATTAAATTGCGAAGGGTACGCCGTTGAGTTTGCGGAAAACGGCGAAGAGGTGGTCCATTGTCTGGAGCGAAATAAAGCGGGGTATTCGCTGCTGCTGCTTGACCTTATCATGCCGGTGAAGGACGGTTTTGAGGCGCTGAAAGAAGTACGTCTGGGTTGGCCCGCTTTGCCTGTCATTACGCTGTCGGGGTCGTGCACGCCCGCCAATGTGGCGACGGTTCTTAAGGGCGGAGCGTTCGACTTTCTCTCGAAGCCGGTTTCACACGAAGATCTCAGCCGTGCCATTCACACCGCGTTAGGCGCTGCGTCGGAGGCGCGAGATTTCTACGGTTCAGACATCCAGCTACAACATAATTGCTGTGTGCCGCAGCAAGGCACATGGTCGCAGCGAGTGGAGTCTCTGCTCGAACGGGTAGGAGCAGCTGATGTGCCGGTGCTTCTGCGCGGAGAGACCGGTGTGGGCAAGGAGGTGCTTGCCCGCGAGCTGCACCAGAGATCGAAGCGAGCCGGCCGGCCGTTCTTGAAATTGAATTGCGCCGCATTGCCCTCCGAACTCGTTGAGAGTGAGCTGTTCGGCTACGAACGGGGAGCTTTTACAGGGGCGATCAAAACGACGCCCGGCAAGTTCGAGATGGCGAATAGCGGGACGATTCTTCTTGATGAAATCGGC
>Ga0213872_10000666_pt1 | contig 26015 bp, 24 predicted proteins | sample VelepicomBERX_R2_FD_160071 | JGI IMG/M metagenome (GOLD analysis project Ga0213872, IMG submission 160071) | Rhizosphere microbial communities from Vellozia epidendroides in rupestrian grasslands, the National Park of Serra do Cipo, Brazil - RX_R2 | ecosystem: Host-associated > Plants > Roots >...
GTTCATGGACTCTTCCTTCTTGGAGAGATGAGACTAATTAAAAAAAACTTGTGGGTGTGTCTTAGGCTTGGCGCAACCGCTGCAGCAGCGCGCGCACGTGCGGCTGATCGGTTTCGCCTTCAGGCTCTGTTCGGGCCAGCACCAGGTCCATCAGGGCATTGTCCGACAAATCGAGGAGCCGCGTGAATGCGTCCACTTCTTCGTCGGTCAATTCGGTTTCATGCGCGTCCAGGAAACGGGTCAGGATAATGTCGTTTTCCAGCAGGCCGCGGCGGGCTCGCCAACGCAGGCGGGCGCGATTAGCCGGGTCGGCTTGATGCGCACGGTTGTTCTGTTCAGTCATAGCGCTACTTTACACGGAGCGCCCCAATTCTGCTGGAGCGCCCCTTCTAGAGCCGGGCTTAGATCGCGCGGCGAACCATCAGTTCTTTGATCTTGCCGATCGCCTTGTTCGGGTTCAGGCCTTTAGGGCACACGTCCACGCAATTCATGATCGAGTGGCAGCGGAACAGGCGGTACGGATCTTCCAGGTTGTCCAGACGCGCGCCGGTGGCTTCGTCGCGCGAATCGGCGATGAAGCGGTAGGCTTGCAGCAGGCCGGCCGGGCCGACGAACTTGTCCGGATTCCACCAGAACGACGGGCAGGAGGTCGAGCAGCAGGCGCACAGAATGCACTCGTACAGGCCGTCCAGCTCTTCGCGCTGTTCAGGCGACTGCAGGCGTTCCTTTTCAGGACGGATCGAGTCGTTGATCAGGTAAGGCTTGATCGAGTCGTACTGCTTGAAGAACTGGGTCATGTCGACGATCAGGTCGCGGATCACCGGCAGGCCTGGCAGCGGACGCAGCACGATAGGCTCGGTCAGCTCGTTCAGGTTGGTGGTGCAGGCCAGGCCGTTCTTGCCGTTGATGTTCATCGCGTCCGAACCGCACACGCCTTCGCGGCAGGAGCGGCGCAGGGCCAGCGAGTCGTCGACGTCGGACTTGATGCGCTGCAGTGCGTCCAGCAGCATCTTGTCGGTGTCTTTCAGTTCGACGGTCAGGTCTTGCATGTACGGCTTCGCATCCTGGTCAGGATCGTAGCGGTAGATTTTGAATTTGAGAGTGCGTGGCATGTTTCCGGCCCTTAGAAAGTACGTGGTTTCGGTTTGAAGGTATCAACCGTCAATGGCTTGGTCACGACTGGCTTGTAATCCAGTCGGTTACCTTCCGAGAACCACAGGGTGTGCTTCATCCAGTTGTCGTCGTCGCGGTGCGGGTGATCGTCCTGCGCGTGGGCGCCGCGCGATTCCTTGCGCGCGTTGGCCGATACGATGGTCGCTTTGGCGGTTTCGATCAGGTTGTCCAGTTCCAGCGCTTCCACGCGGGCAGTGTTGAACACCTTGGACTTGTCCTTGAACGAAACGTGCTTGCGGCGCTCGTCCAGCTTCATGATCTCTTCCACGCCTTTGGCCAGCATCTCGTCGGTACGGAACACGCCGCAGTACTTCTGCATGGTCGAGCGGATGTCGTTGGCGACGCCCTGCACTTTTTCCGAGCCGGTCGAGGTTTCCAGTTTGTTCAGGCGGTTCATCGCGAAGTCGGCAGCGTCCTTCGGCAGCGGCTTGTTTTCCTTCTGCTTCAGGTTCGATGCGACCACGTGGTTGCCGGCTGCGCGGCCGAACACCACCAGGTCCAGCAGCGAGTTGGTGCCCAGGCGGTTGGCGCCGTGCACCGAGACGCAGGCGCATTCGCCGATCGCGTACAGGCCGTTGACAACCTTCTGGGTGCCGTCGCCGGCCGGGGTGACCACCTGACCGTGGATGTTGGTCGGAATACCGCCCATCTGGTAGTGGATGGTTGGCACGACCGGGATTGGTTCCTTGGTCGCATCGACGTTGGCGAACTTGTGGCCGATTTCCAGAATCGACGGCAGGCGCTTCTCGATGGTTTCCTTGCCGATGTGGCGCAGGTCCAGCATGACGTGGTCCTTGTTCGGACCGCAGCCACGGCCTTCCTTGATTTCCTGGTCCATCGAACGGGACACGAAGTCGCGTGGCGCCAGGTCTTTCAGGGTCGGAGCGTAGCGCTCCATGAAGCGCTCGCCTTCCGAGTTGATCAGGATGCCGCCTTCGCCGCGCACGCCTTCGGTGATCAGCACGCCCGCGCCGGCCACGCCGGTCGGGTGGAACTGCCAGAATTCCATATCCTGCAGCGGCAGGCCGGCGCGTGCCGCCATGCCCATGCCGTCGCCGGTGTTAATGAAGGCGTTGGTCGAGGCCGCGAAGATACGGCCGGCGCCGCCGGTGGCGAAGATGGTGGTCTTCGCTTCCAGGATCATGCATTCGCCGGTTTCCATTTCCAGGGCCACCACGCCGACCACGTCGCCTTCGGCGTCGCGGATCAGGTCCAGGGCCATCCACTCGACGAAGAAGTGGGTACGGGCGCGCACGTTGCGCTGGTACAGGGTGTGCAGCAGGGCGTGGCCGGTACGGTCAGCCGCGGCGCAGGCGCGCTGCACGGCTTTCTCGCCGAAGTTGGCGGTGTGGCCGCCGAACGGACGCTGGTAGATGGTGCCGTCCGGGTTACGGTCGAATGGCATGCCGAAGTGTTCCAGCTCGTAGACCACCTTCGGTGCTTCTCGGCACATGAATTCAATCGCGTCCTGGTCGCCCAGATAGTCGCCACCTTTGACGGTGTCGAACATATGCCAGTACCAGTTATCTTCCGCCATATTGCCCAGCGAGGCGCCGATGCCGCCCTGCGCCGCCACAGTGTGGGAGCGGGTCGGGAACACTTTCGACAGCACAGCCACGTTCAGGCCGGCTTCTGCCAGTTGCAGGGAAGCGCGCATGCCGGAGCCGCCGGCGCCGACGATCACCGCGTCAAAGCGGCGGGTAGGGATTGCAGTTTTGATAGCTGCCACGATTAGACACTCCAGAAAATTTGAAACGCCCAGGCGGCACAGCCGATCAGCCAGGCGATGGTGGCGATTTGCAGGAACAGGCGCAGGCCGACCGGCTTGACGTAGTCCATCCAGACGTCACGGGTACCGACCCAGGCGTGGAAGGCGAAGCCGGCGAAGGTCACGGCGCTGAACAGCTTGAACCACTGCTGGGCGAACAGGCCGGCCCAGCCTTCATAGGTGAAATTCTGGCCGGTCAGGAAGGCCACCAGCAGGACGATGGTGTACACCGCCATCAGCACCGCGGTCACGCGCTGCAGCAGCCAGTCGCGCATGCCGTAGCCAGCGCCGACCACCAGGCGTTTCGGTCCGATACCGTTATTAGGATTTGCCATCTCAGAAGACTCCAAACAGTTTGAGGGCGACCAGCAGGGTCAGGGTCAGGCTGATGACCAGCACGGTGGCGGCCGACTTGCGCGCCGAGACCTTGTCCAGGCCGATGTGCATGTCCATTACCAGGTGGCGCATGCCGGCGCAGAAGTGGTGCAGATAGCCCCACGACAGTGCCAGGATGACCAGCTTGGCCAGCGGGTTCGAGACGATGCCCTGGTAGTAGGCGAAGGAAATTTCGGAACGCAGGCTTTGCTCCAGCAGGTAGAGCACGAAGGGCAGCAGCAAGAGCATCAGCAAGCCGCTGATGCGGTGCAAAATGGATACGAGTGCGGCCAATGGCATGCGGTAGTTGGACAATTCGGTAACGTGGATGTTACGGAATTCGGGCCGCTCTTTTTTCGGTGCTTCCCTCACGGCTTCAGACATACATGACCTCCATAGGCTTAACAAATAGTGAGAACGCGATTTTCGCCGATTTTCGCCTTCATAACCAATATGTATTGTTACATATAACCAAAATAGTGCTTTGCAACACTACCAACTTCTACTTTCCTTAACACAACGTCACTTCAGCGCAACATCAATTCAGCTCAGTTCAGCTCATTGTGATAGTGATGCCGTTCCGTCGAGTACAGGCCGCGGCGCAGTTCGACCGCTTTGTCTCCATAGGTGTAGGACACCCGTTCCGCGCTCAGCAATGGGGTGCCGGGCGCCAGGTGCAGCAGCTCGCCTGCCCCGGCGTCCGCCACCACGGCGCGGATTTTTTCCGTGGCACGGATCATGCGCGTGCCGAATTCCGATTCAAACAGGCCGTACATGGGGCCCTTGTATTCCGCCAGGCGTTCGGCGGTCAGGCCCTTGAAGATGGCGCCGGGCAGCCACAGTTCTTCCACGATGCCGGGCACGCCGTCGAAAGATTGTACGCGCTTGATGTAAACCACGCTGTCGCCCGATTTCAGGTCCAGCAGGCGCGCCACGTCGGCGGGCGCGCGCAGGCGCTTGACCTCGATGAATTTGCTTTCCGGGTAGTGCGGCACGCCCTCGTCGGGCATCAGGCGCAGGAAGCGGTAGTGGGCGCGTTCCTCGTGGTGGGTGGAGACAAAAGTGCCCTTGCCCTGCTTGCGCACCACCAGGTTTTCCGCCGCCAGTTCGTCGATCGCCTTGCGCACGGTGCCCTGGCTGACCTTGAAGCGGTTGGCCAGTTCCATTTCGCTGGGGATCAGTTCGCCTGGCTTCCACTCGCCCGATTGCAGGCTTTGCGTGATGAGAGCCTTGATTTGCTGGTACAGCGGGGAGAAAGTGGGGGAAGTACCTGAGGTGGCACCACCGGCCGTCGTCGGAGTAGCCGCCGCGCCGGAAGCGTTGCCGTTGCTGTTCTGATTGGGCGGGGTGGGATTCATAGACCGCGATTTCACCACAAAACACCCTGCCCGTCCAGTGAAAAAGCCCACAAACTTAGCTGTCTTATATAAGACATAAGATAGGATTGACAGATGCATCGGCGGAGCCTACACTCGCCAGCGACGCTGTTTTGGGCATGCCGGAAAGCCGTCCTGAACCCAAAAAGCATAGTCACAACCTTGCTAAAGGTCAAATCATATCAATCTTGATCGGGTTACAAATCCCTCTTCCGGTTTTGGTATGATTAGGAGTTATTTTTTTCCCCAACTTTGGAGATTCATCATGGCTAAAACCCCAATGCGCGTTGCTGTCACCGGCGCCGCCGGTCAAATCGGTTACGCTCTGCTGTTCCGCATCGCTTCCGGCGAGATGCTGGGCAAAGACCAGCCCGTCATCCTGCAACTGCTGGAAATCGCTGACGAGAAAGCACAGAAAGCGCTGAAGGGCGTGATGATGGAACTGCAGGATTGCGCCTTCCCGCTGCTGACCGAAATGACCGCCCACTCCGACCCGATGACCGCCTTCAAGGATGTCGACGTGGCCGTGCTGGTTGGCGCCCGTCCGCGCGGCCCAGGCATGGAGCGTAAAGACCTGCTGGAAGCCAATGCCCAGATCTTCACCGTGCAAGGCAAAGCCCTGGACGCCGTCGCTTCGCGCAACGTGAAAGTCCTGGTGGTCGGCAACCCAGCCAACACCAACGCCTACATCGCCATGAAATCGGCGCCATCGCTGCCAGCCAAGAACTTCACCGCCATGCTGCGCCTGGACCACAACCGCGCCCTGTCGCAAGTGGCCGAGAAGACCGGCACCCAGGTCAAGGACATCGAAAAGCTGTGCGTCTGGGGCAACCACTCGCCAACCATGTACGCTGACTACCGCTTCGCCACCGTCGGCGGCAAATCGGTCAAGGACCTGATCAACGACCAGGAATGGAACGCCAACGTGTTCCTGCCAACCGTGGGCAAGCGCGGCGCCGCCATCATCGAAGCGCGCGGCCTGTCGTCGGCTGCTTCGGCTGCCAACGCCGCCATCGACCACATCCACGACTGGGTACTGGGCACCGGCGGCAAGTGGACCACCATGGGCATCCCATCGGACGGTTCCTACGGCATCCCTGAAGGCACCATGTTCGGCTTCCCAGTGACCTGCGAAAACGGCGAGTACAAAATCGTCCAGGGCCTGGAAATCGACGCCTTCTCGCAAGAGCGCATCAACATCACCCTGAAGGAACTGACCGAAGAGCGCGAAGGCGTCAAGCACCTGCTGCCATAATTCGTCCTTCCCGTGGAAGCGGTTAAAACACCGATCCGCCGTACCCGCCGCGCTGCCCCGAGCAGCGCGGCGGTTTCTCATTCTGACGCAGCAAAAGATCCATCCCGCATGCATCCATCCGAGGTTTTATTCCAGGGCAATCGCCAGCCGCTGCTGCTGCCGGCTTGCGACCACTACGCCGGCTCCGAAAAGCTGATGCGCAAATCGATCGCCTTGCAACAAGAGCTTGGTCCCCTGTTCGACATCACCCTTGACTGCGAAGACGGCGCCAGCGCCGGCAACGAGGAAGCCCACGCCCGCCTGGTGGCGGAGCTGGTGCTGTTGGACGATAACCAGTTCCAGCGCATCGGCGCGCGCGTGCACGACGTCGACAGCCCGCATTTTGCCAAAGACGTCGAGCTGATCTGCGCCGCCGCGTCCAGGCTGGCCTATATCGTCGTGCCGAAAGTGGACGGCGTCCAGCAAACCATGCGCGCCATCGACCTGATCAACCAGCACGCCGCCAAGGCCGGCCGCAACGCCCTGCCGGTGCACGTGCTGATCGAAACCCACGGCGCCCTGCGCGAAGTGCACCAGATCGCCGCCCTGCCCCAGGTGGAATGCCTGTCCTTCGGCATCATGGACTTCGTCTCCAGCCACTACGGCGCGATTCCCGGCAACGCCATGCGCACGCCCGGCCAGTTCACCCACCCGCTGGTGGTGCGCGCCAAGCTGGAAATCGCCGCCGCCTGCCACGCCTACGGCAAGGTGCCGTCGCATAACGTCACCACCGAGATCAAGGACACCGCCGTGGTGGCCACCGATGCCCAGCGCGCCGCCGCCGAGTTCGGCTACACCCGCATGTGGAGCATCCACCCCAACCAGATCAAGCCGGTCATCAAGGCGTTTACGCCGCGCTTGTCGGAAGTGCACGAAGCGGCCGCCATCCTGCACGAAGCGGCCCAGGTGCAATGGGGGCCGATCTCGCAGAACGGACGCTTGCACGACCGCGCCAGCTACCGATATTATTGGACCGTTTTGCAGCGTGCCAAACTGGCCGGCCTGCCGCTGCCCGAAGCGGTGGCAGCCCTGCTGAACGACAGCCCCACCGTAACCAACCTGGAAGCTCCATGATGTCCATCTCCAAATTCCTGCTGGCCGCCGCCATTGCCCTGTCGCTGTCCGCCGCCGCCCAGGCCGCCGATACGCCTAAAAAGCCGGTCAAGACCAAGTCCACCAAGGCCGCCGCCAAGCCGGCCGCCAAGGAACCCAATGAAGAAGCCGATGAGCCTTCGGTCGAAGGTTCCGCCGTGGTGGACTACAACTGCGAACTTGGCAACAAGATCACCATTTACCAGAACGCCAGCGACGAAGACCATATCGCCCTGCGCTGGAAGAAAAAGCTGCACCGCCTGACCCGCATCGGCACCACCACCGGCGCGCAGCGCTTCGAGAACCATTTGTATGGGCTGGTCTGGATCGGCATCCCTGCCAAGGCCATGCTGCTGGACTCCAAGCAAGGCCACCAGCTGGCCAACGAATGCAAGTCCGCCGAACAGCAGCAATCGGCCGCCGCGCCTGCGCAGGAAGCCGGCAAGTTGTAAGTTTCGCCTTACCGCGTCAACCTGAAATATCAATAACAGACGACACCCACAAGGAGAGGTCATGTCACGCAATACTCTGAATACGCTGAAGGAATTCACCATCTCGGGCAAGCAAAAGGGCAAGTTCTACTCCCTGCCAGCCCTGGAAAAAGCCCTGGGCGCCAAAATCTCCCGTCTGCCAGTGTCCATCCGCGTGGTACTGGAATCGGTGCTGCGTAACTGCGACGGCAAGAAAGTCACCGAAGAGCACATCAAGCAGCTGGCCAACTGGGGCGCCACCGCCGAGCGCGTGGACGAGATCCCGTTCGTGGTCGCCCGTGTGGTGCTGCAGGACTTCACCGGCGTGCCGCTGCTGGCCGACCTGGCCGCCATGCGTAACGTGGCGTACAAAATGGGCGTGAACGCCAAGAAGATCGAGCCGCTGGTGCCGGTTGACCTGGTGGTCGACCACTCGGTCACCATCGACCACTTCCGCGAGCCTAAGGCCCTGGACCTGAACATGAAGCTGGAATTCTCGCGCAACAACGAGCGCTACCAGTTCATGAAGTGGGGCATGCAAGCCTTCGACACCTTCGGCGTTGTGCCGCCAGGCTTCGGCATCGTGCACCAGGTGAACCTGGAGTACCTGGCACGCGGCGTCCACAAGACCAACGAAGAAGTCTACTACCCTGACTCGCTGGTGGGCACCGACTCGCACACCACCATGATCAACGGCATCGGCGTGGTCGGCTGGGGCGTGGGCGGCATCGAGGCGGAAGCCGGCATGCTGGGCCAGCCAGTCTACTTCCTGACTCCGGACGTGATCGGCGTGAACCTGACCGGCGCCCTGCGCGAAGGCTGCACCGCGACCGACCTGGTACTGACCATCACCGAACTGCTGCGCAAAGAAAAAGTCGTCGGCAAGTTCGTCGAATTCTTCGGCGAAGGCACCGAGTCGCTGTCGCTGACCGACCGCGCCACCATCGCCAACATGGCGCCTGAATACGGCGCGACCATGGGCTTCTTCCCGGTTGACGACGCCACCATCGAATACTTCGAAGGCACCGGCCGCACCAAGACCGAGATCGACGCTTTCGCTTCCTACTTCAAGGCCCAGGGCATGTACGGCGTGCCGAAAGCCGGCGAGATCGACTACACCCGCGTGGTGGAACTGAACCTGGGCAGCGTGACCCCATCGCTGGCCGGTCCTAAGCGTCCACAGGACCGTATCGAAATCGGCAACGTCAAGAACAACTTCGTTGAACTGTTCTCCAAGCCGACCACCGCCAACGGCTTCAACAAGAAGGCCGAAGACCTGACCAAGACCTACACCACCAGCAATGGCGTGAACGTCAAGAACGGCGACGTGCTGATCGCCGCAATCACCTCCTGCACCAACACCTCGAACCCGAGCGTGCTGCTGGCGGCAGGCCTGCTGGCCAAGAAAGCCGTGGAAGCCGGCCTGACCGTTGCTCCGCATATCAAGACCTCGCTGGCCCCTGGCTCGCGCGTGGTCACCGAGTACCTGACCGCCGCCGGTCTGCTGCCATACCTGGAAAAACTGGGCTTCGGCGTGACCGCTTACGGCTGCACCACCTGCATCGGCAACGCCGGCGACCTGACCCCGGAACTGAACGCCGCCATCACCTCGAACGACATCGTCGCTTCGGCTGTGCTGTCCGGTAACCGTAACTTCGAAGCGCGTATTCACCCGAACATCCGCTCGAACTTCCTGGCTTCGCCACCGCTGGTGGTGGCTTACGCCATCGCCGGCAACATGACCGTCGACCTGATGACCCAGCCAGTTGGCAAGGGCAAGGACGGCAAGGACGTCTACCTGGGCGACATCTGGCCGACCTCGAAAGAGATCGCCAAGCTGATGAAGTTCGCCATGAACTCCAAGCTGTTCAAGGACAACTACGCCGACGTCAAGGGCAACCCAGGCAAGCTGTGGGAACACGTGTCCTCGACCGAAGGCCAGGTGTACAACTGGCCTGCTTCGACCTACATCGCTGAGCCGCCATTCTTCGACGGCTTCGAGATGACCCCGAAAGCGGCCGCCACCGGCATCACCGGCGCGCGCGCGCTGGGCGTGTTCGGCGACTCGATCACCACCGACCACATCTCGCCAGCCGGCTCGATCAAGGAAGACGGCCCGGCAGGCAAGTGGCTGAAGGAAAACGGCGTATCGAAAGCCGACTTCAACTCCTACGGCTCGCGCCGCGGCAACCACGAGATCATGATGCGCGGCACCTTCGCCAACGTGCGTATCAAGAACAAGATGATCCCGCCAAAGGCCGACGGTTCGGCGGTTGAAGGCGGCATCACCATCCACCAGCCATCGGGCGAACAGCTGTCGATCTACGACGCAGCGATGAAGTACATCGACGCAGGCACCCCAACCATGGTGTTCGGCGGCGAAGAGTACGGCACCGGCTCGTCGCGTGACTGGGCAGCCAAGGGCACCCAGCTGCTGGGCGTGAAGGCGGTGATCGTGCGTTCCTTCGAGCGTATCCACCGCTCCAACCTGGTGGGCATGGGCGTGCTGCCGCTGCAGTTCATCGGCAACGACTCGGTCGAAACCCTGGGCATCACCGGCAAGGAAACCTACGACCTGAAGGGCCTGGAAGGCGAGATCAAGCCACAGCAGAAATGCACCCTGGTGATCCACCGCGCCGACGGTTCGAAGAAGGAAGTGCAGGTACTGCTGCGTATCGACACCCCGATCGAAGTCGACTACTACAAGCACGGCGGTATCCTGCCATTCGTGCTGCGTCAGCTGCTGGCTGCTTGATTCAGTCTGCGCCAATGAAAACGCCGGGTTCGCCCGGCGTTTTTTTTGCCCTTACGATTTAGCCGAGGGCATGAAGGCCGCAGGCACCGGCGCCTCGCCCAGCGCCTGGCGCAGCACCGCCCAGTGCATCGCCTCGTCGCCCAGGATGCTGGCCGCCGCCTGCGCCAGGTCCGCATTGCCGAACTGCGGCACCGCGCCCAGGTAGGCGATCACCGCGCCCTGCTCCAGCCCGGCCGCAAAGCGCAGCACATCGGCCTGCGACTTCAGCTTGTCGGTCGGGAAGCTGTACTTGGCCTTGGCCGTGACCGGCTTGCCGCCCAGCTTTTGCACCGTCGCCGCCAGCAGGTCGGCGTGGGCCTTGTGGTGGCCCTGGAAGGTCACCGCCAGATCCAGCACCGGCTTTTGCAGCAGGCCGCTCTCCGCGCCCACCTGATAGGCCGCAATGGCCTCCAGTTCCGCGCCCAGCGCCGTGTTGAGGATGCCGACGTCATGGGCGCCGTCGCCGCCCTTGGCCGCCAGCGCATCGCGCCCCGCCAGCAGCGCCACGGCGGCGCCCGACAGCAGGAAACCACGGCGCGGCAGCAGCAGCTCATCATTCGAGATCAGGAAAGACATTTTTTTTCTCCAGTTTGTTATTAAAAACGGCAAGCTCAGTCCTTGCCGGGTACGTCGAGCCGGGCCAGCACGCCCGCCACAATACGGTCGCAGCGCGCACCATCGAAGCTGTAGGCCGATTCCAGCGCCAGGTCCACCTCCATCGCCAGCGCGCTGCGCAGCAGGCCACGGGCACGGAAGAAACGGCTGCGCACGGTCGCTTCAGGGATGGCCAGGCAGCCCGCCACTTCTTCCCCGCTCATCTCTTCCACCGCGCGCAGCACGAATACGGTGCGGAAGGTATCGGGCAAGCGGTCGATCGCCTGCTCCAGCAGCTGGCGCATCTGGCCGCGCATGGCCGCCCGCTCAGGTGATTCCGTGGCCTCGTCCTGGGTCATGGCTTGCTCCGCCGCTTCCGGCTGGGTGTCCATCAATCCATCCAGCGGCACCACCTCGGCCCGATGCTGCCGCTGGCGCGCGCGGGCGATGGCGGCGTGGATCACGATGCGGGTCAGCCAGGTGGCCAGCCGCGCATCGCCCCGATAGCTGTCCATGGCGCGAAAGGCCTGCAGATACGCTTCCTGCAAGACCTCCTCGGCATCGCTGTCATTGCGCAGGATGCTGCGCGCGGTGCGGAACAGGGTCTGGTTATGGCGCCGCATCAATAGTTCAAAGGCGCCGGGCCGGCTGGCGCTCACCTGCCGGGCCAGCTCGGCATCGGACAGGTCGGCGCGCAGCGGCGAATTCGGTTGGGTTTGCATGGTGGGAACTCTCTATCCTGATTGAGCTGTTGTACCGCATTAGATGAAAGCCTGCAGCGCCGCGTTCCCGTGCGCGCAAAAATATTGGCAGTATTGGGAGTGGATGGCGCGAATCCACTACAATAGAAGGCGTAAGGGTAATCATTGGCTTCAAGCAAGCTTGAAGATCCGTTTTTTAACACTTTTATGAGACTCTTATTGCGCTATGCGTCGTCCAACTAAAGCTTCATCCCAAAAACTGTCTGCCGAGAGCCAACGCCTCGCCAACTATGCCCGCGCTGTCGGCATGTCGGCCAGCCGCGTCGAGGAACGGACCTGGGAACGTACGCTCGATGCGCAACTGCATAAACTGCTGAAAACCGGCCACCAGGACACTATCGACGCGACCCTGTCCTCGCTGTTCAAAGAGGACTTGAATGCGTACGATGTGCTGATGGACTGCGTGGAAGCGGTCAGCGAATCGAGCACCATTTCCGTGGAAGTCAACGGCGAGACCAAGTACTACGACGTGCTGCTGATCGCGGCGCCGGTACTGGCCTGGACCCGCTTCGCCATCGCCTCCGGCCCGATCCCGGCCGATGCGCTGAATACCCTGCAGGCCCACTTCTCCGCCCATCTGCTGGCAGACAATACCCTGCTGGCGATGTCGCCCATGCTGTACTCGATCGACCAGCTGCCGCGCAGCCACGCCGAGACCTACAGCAAGGTGCACAAGCTGGCCATGGCCGCGCTGAAAGGCGCCACCGCCAAGAGCGATGCGCGCGCACCGGAAACGGCGCCCTTCCTGGCCGACACCCGCTACCTGCTGGTGAGCGTGCTGGCGCCGCAGGGCGAACCGCTGTTCCGCTGGCAGATGCCTGCTGCGCACACCAATATCGACGGCGAACGCAATCACGCGCTGGAGCAGTGGCGCACCCAGGCCGAGCCCACAGTGGCGCGCCTGCTGCCCGGCTGCGGCATCGAGCTGCTGCTGCCGGAAGCCTATTACATGGCCTGCCGCGAGGCGGACAAGCTGATTCGCCCAGTGTCGGTGCGCGCCGCCGTGCACTACCTGACCCATACGCTGGGCGTGGAGCCGTCCGACCTGCGCGCTGTGATTGCCGGCTTTGGCGAGGAAAGCACCGACGGCCAGATCGACGAATACCGCGTCTCCTTCACCCTGCGCAATCAGTCGGAAGTGGTGTACGGCCTGGTGTGGCCGCTGTACGGCCAGGAGGACGAGGAAGGCACGCCGCCGGAAGGTGCGCTGGTCGGCCCAGGCGGCGAGCTGCCGAAACCGGTGACGCCGGTGGAAGAGATCATCGGCCACCTGAACGCGGCCGGTGTCACGCAGATCAAGAAGCATAGCGAGCGCTATGTGGCCGAGTTCTGCGACGACTGCGGCGCCCCGCTGTTCGCCGACCCGGCGGGCGAGCTGGCCCACGCCGAAATGCCGGAAGACGCGCCGACAGGCACGGAGCACTTCCACTAAACAAAAACGCCTCGCAATGCGAGGCGTTTATTTTTGTGGCTGAGCCGGTGGCGGCGTGAGGTAAATCACAATGGGCTGCGGAGCTGGCGCCACACCGACTGGCGCCGCGCTGGCCGGCACAGCGACCTGCAAGGGCTGCGGCAAGACCGTTGGCTTTGCCATCTGCCCTAACGCGATCGCCAAGCCGCCAAATCCAATGAACAACCCGACGAGGCTGCCGACCATCCACTTGTGTATGTCCGCACGCAAGGCCTCAATATCCGCCTTGGTCGCCAGGGTCGGCAGAATTGCTTCGCAACGCGCCTCAAAGGCAACAAATCTCTCGTTATCCATCCCTATAGCTTAGGACAGATCCAGGCGACTACCAAGTGGTGTACGGCTGCTTAATCAGGTTGGAGTTGAGGTATCTGACGTCGCCGGTGACTTCCGCGCCAACCCAGTCGGGTTTGTCGAAGGCTTCGTCTTCCGTGTCCAGTTCAATCTCCGCCACCACCAGCCCGGCGTTCACGCCCAGGAACTCATCCACTTCCCATACATGCTTGCCCTGCTGAATGCGGTGGCGATATTTTTCGATCAGTGGCTGCTCGCACAAGCCGTCCAGCAGCTCGGCCGCTTCAGACACGGGAATCGGGTATTCCCACTCTCCCCTGCGCGCACCGACGTTGCTGCTTTTGATGGTCAGGAAGGCCTCATCGCCTGCGATACGCACGCGTACCGTGCGGTCCTTGTGCGACGACAGATAGCCCTGCCGCAGCAGCGAGGCCTGGCCCTGATTGCGCCAGCCATCGCCCTGCAGCAGGAACTTGCGTTCGATCTCGACGCCCACGTCCAGCCGCCTCTTACTCGTCCAGCGACAGCAGGATAGGCTGCAGGATCGACGCGCCCAGCGCCGCGCTGCGGGCGCCGTTCCAGCCCACGTGCGGATCCGGCAGATCGGCATTGTCCTTGAACGGCATTTCCAGCGTCAGCGCCAGGCAGCCGAAGTGGTGGCCCACGTACTTGGAGGCCAGGGTCAGCATGTCTTCCTTGTACTTGCTGGCCGCGTAGCCGTATTTATCCTGGAAGTCCGGGCTGGCGTTCTTGTAGCGGTCGATGAAGTTCTGCTGGCGCGCACGGCGTTCGTCGGTGAAGTTCTCCAGCATCTCGTTACCTGCCACGAAGTTGTACGGCAGCGCTTCGTCGCCGTGGATGTCGAAGAACATGTCGATGCCGGTTTCGTGCATCTTCTGCTTGACGTACAGGACTTCCGGGCTGCGTTCAGCGGTTGGGGTCATCCACTCGCGGTTCAGGTTCGCGCCGGTCGCGTTGGTGCGCAGGTTGCCGCGTACCGAGCCGTCCGGATTCATGTTCGGCACGATGTAGAACACGCAGCGCTGCAGCAGCTTGCGGGCGATCGGATTGGCGTCGTCCAGCAGCGAGTCGATCATGCCTTCGATGAACCACTCGGCCATCGATTCGCCCGGGTGCTGGCGGGCGATGAACCAGATTTTCTTTTCAGCGGTCGGCTTGCCGATCACCACCAGGTTCATATCGCGGCCATCGACCGTGTTACCCAGGTCCAGCACGCGCGCCAGCGGGTTCTCCGCCACTTCGCCCAGCAGGCGCAGATGGCGTTCGAACGAGTACGGCTCGAAGTAGGCGAAGTAGCAGCTGTCCAGATCCGGCGTGTGCTGGATGGTCATGACCTGGCCATCGAAGGAAGTCGGCACGCGGAACCAGTTTTCCGAATCGTAGCTGGCCACCGCCTGATAGTCCTCGTAGCCTTTGGCATAAGTCGCCTGGCCCGCGTTCATGAAGCGCATGGTCAGCTGCTGGCCGCGCGCGCCCTGCACGCGGAAGTGGAACCACTGGTGGATGTCGGCGTGCGAATCCTTGCGCAGATTCAGTTCGATGGTGGAAGCGCTGTCGGCGCGCAGCACCTCGATGGCGCCGGAGTCAAAGTTTTGGCTGATTTTGATGGTCATGACGATCCGATAACAGGTCAATAACAGGCAGGGCCCAATCCCGTTATTTTACCAGTCCATCCTCTTGCATCGTGCCCTCCATTGCGTAGCGGGTGTGCCAGCTGAAGGCCTGCTCCAGCACGTGCGGGGTCTGGCCGCCGCCGCGCAGGGCTTCCTCGTAGTAGGACCACAGCTGCTGGCGGTAGCTGGGGTGGGCGCAATGCGCGATGATCAGCGGTGCGCGCTCGCGCGGCGCCAGGCCGCGCAGGTCGGCCAGGCCCCACTCCGTCACCAGCACGTCGACGTCATGTTCGGTATGGTCGACGTGGGACACCATCGGCACCACGCTGGAGATCGCGCCATCCTTGGCCACCGATTTGCTGACGAAGATCGCCAACTCGCCGTTGCGGGCAAAGTCGCCCGAGCCGCCGATGCCGTTCATCATATGCGTGCCACCCACGTGGGTCGAGTTGACGTTGCCGTACAAGTCGAATTCCAGCGCCGTGTTCAGCGCGATCACGCCCAGACGGCGCACCAGCTCAGGGTGATTGCTGATCTCCTGCGGCCGCAGCACGATGCGCTTGCGGTACTGCTCGATATTGGCCAGGAAGCGCGCATGCGCCTTCTCCGACAGCGTAATCGAGGACGCCGACGCCATCGCCAGGTGGCCTGAATCCAGCAACTCCAGCGCGCTATCCTGCAGCACTTCCGAGTACATGGTCAGATTGCGGAAGGACGACTGGGTCAGCCCATGCAGCACCGCGTTGGCGATGGTGCCGATACCGGCCTGCAGCGGCAGCAGGTCGGAGTCCATGCGGCCAGCCTCCACCTCGCGTTCGAGGAAGGCCACCACGTGGCGCGCGATGGCGTCGGTCTGGAAGTCTGGCGGCAGCACGTTGGACGGGCTGTCAGGGCTGTCGGTAAACACGATGGCGGCAATGCGCGAAGGATCGACCGGAATCGAAGTAGAGCCGATGCGGTCCCACGGACTGACCAGCGGCAGCGGCTCGCGGCGCGGCCGTGCCTGCGGCAGGTAGATGTCGTGCAGGCCCTCCAGCTCGAGCGGCGCATTCAGGTTGATCTCCACGATCACCTGGCGCGCCTGCTGCGCAAAGCTGGCCGAGTTCCCGACCGACATGGTGGGCACGATGCTGCCGTCCTCGCGAATCGCCACCGCCTCGATTACGGCGATATCGATTCCTTTCAGGCTGCCGCTGCGCAGCAGCTCCGCCGTGTCGGACAGGTGCTGGTCGATGAACATCACCTCGCCCGTGTTGATCTTGCGGCGCAGCGCGGCGTCGCTCTGGAACGGCATGCGCCGCGCCACCACGCCGGCATTGGCCATCAGGCCATCGCTGTCGTTGCCCAGCGAGGCGCCGGTGATGAGGGTGAGATTGAGCGGTGCCTGGCGCGCGCGTTCCACCAGCGCCAGCGGAATGGCCTTGGCGTCGCCCGCGCGGGTGAAACCGCTCATGCCGACGGTCATACCATCGCGGAACAGGGTTGCGGCCTGATGGGAGCTGACGACTTTGTCCATCAGCGCGGGAAGGCGGATACGGTCTTTGAACATGCTGGTCTCCTTGATTGTGAAACCAGTATAGAATTCGAAAAGCAGTCGCTTTATGACTTATATTCCTTAAATCCATTCGGAAAATTCATGGATCTGCGTTCGCTCCGCTACTTCGTCGAGACGGTGCGCCTGAACAGTTTTACCCAGGCGGCCCAGAACCTGCACGTGACCCAGTCCACCATCAGCAAGATGGTGCGCCAGCTGGAAGACGAAATCGGCGCCCCGCTGCTGCTGCGCGATGGCCGCAGGCTGGTGCTGACCGATACCGGCCGGGTGGTGTTCGCACGCGGCGAGGAGATGCTGGCCGCCATGCGCCAGCTCAGCGCCGAGGTGCGCGACACGCAGGCGCTGGCCCACGGCAGCCTGAGGATCGGCATTCCGCCCATGATCAACCTGCTGTTCACGCCAGTGCTGAAGGCTTTCCGCCAGCGCTATCCGCAAATCGCGCTCACGCTGGAAGAAGACACCGGCCAAGGCATCGAACGGCAGGTGGCGGCAGGTGATCTGGAAATCGGCCTGACCATGCTGCCCGCCGATCCCGCCCTGGGACTGAACGCGCAGCCGGTGGCCAGCTATCCGATATGGGCGGTGGCGGCGCTGGGCACCTTCCAGAAGCAGCGCACCACGCTCAAGCTGAAGTCCCTGGCCGATCTGCCGCTGGTGCTGCTGAAGGACGATTTCGCCCTCACCCGCGCGCTGCGCCAGGCCTTTGGCGCGGCGGGCATCGAACCCACCATCGCGGCGCAGAGCGGGCAATGGGACTGGTTGGTGGCGATGGCGTCGGCCGGGATGGGCGTGGCCCTGCTGCCGCAGCCTTTCATCCACCGTCTGGCGATTGGCCGGCTGGATGCGGTCAAGCTGGTGGAACCGGAGCTGCAATGGCAGGTGGCGCATGTCTGGCGCGGCACTTACCTGTCGCACGCCGCGCGCGCGTGGCTGGATCTGTGCGCCGAGGTGCTGGGGCCGGAGGGCTAGTTCAGGACGCCCAGCACGCGCAGGTGACGCCGCAGCGAGTCGCTGGGGGTGCGCAGTAGCGCGGCGCATTTGGCCAGGTCGCCGCCGCTTTGCTCGTAGGCGCGCATCAGCTCATCGTAGGGGATGTGGACCACGTTGCGGATCTGCGGGTTCGACTCCAGCAGCTTGTACATCGAGGGACGTGAGATGCCCAGCTCATTGGCCGCGTCCTGGATGCACCAGGCATGCTTGTCCATCGCCGCCAGCACATCCTGTTCGCTCAGCTCCGCAGGCTTGCGGCGGCGCGGTGGCGCGTCCGCAGCGGCATCGGCAGCAGGATGGCCGCTCGCGCCGGTAACGCCCGCCAGCGTTACGCTATCTCCTGTCAGCGCGCCATCCAGCAGGCTGTCGAAGTCCACCTCCTGCCCGGCCTGCAGCGCCAGCACGCAGCGCTGGGCGAAGTGCTTGAGCTGGCGGATATTGCCCGGCCAGTCGTAGCAGGCAAAGCGGCTCGCCAGCGCCGCCGGAAACTGCCCCGCCGCGCCGCGCTGCTCCAGCATATGCAGCAGGAGCAGGCCGATATCCTCGCGCCGCTCCCGCAATGGCGGCAGCTGAATCACAAAGCTCTCCAGCCGCCGCAGCAAAGCCTGATTGAAGCTGCGCGCCGACAGATCCTGGTCGGTGGCCGCGATCAGCCGCGCGCTGGAATGCAGATCGGCCGTCGCGCCAAGCGGGCGATAATCGCCCGTCTCCAGCACCCGCAGCAGCATCGGCTGCACGCTGGGCGGCGTATTGCCAATCTCGTCGAGGAACAGTGTGGCGTCCTGCGCCTCCGTGAACAAACCCTGGCGCATCGACGCCGCGCCCGTATCGGCCCCTTTGGCCGCGCCAAACAGATCGGCCGCCGCCAGCGCATCGTTCAGTGTCGCCATATTCACCGTCACCAGCGGACGCTGCGCGCGCGCACTCAAGGCGTAGATGGCGCGCGCCACCACTTCCTTGCCGGTGCCCGTTTCGCCCAGCAGCAGCACGGTGTTATCAGTCGCCGCCACCTGCCGTACCAGCTCACGCGTGCGGATCGCCGCCGTACCCACACCCAGCAGCCCGGGCACGTTCACCTGCCTGGGCGAGCAGCGCATCCAGTGCAGGCAGACCAGCACCGTCCCGCCCAGTCCCAGAATCGCGCCTCGCTCGATCTGCGCCTTGCTCAAGGTGGTGGCTTGCGTGATGGCCGCGCCATTCAGCTCGACCACCATGCGGCTATTGGGCGGAGTGACTTGCAAATTGTCTGCCAGGTCACGCTCGATGCGCAGCGGCTCGCGCGACACACCCGGATAAGCCAGCGGCGCCGGCGGACCGTCCGGCCGCTGGAACATGGGGAAATTCCGCGACAGCTCCATGCCCTGCGCCGAGGCTACGCACTGCTCGCCGATACGCTGCAGATCCGGATGCCACACAATGGTCGCGCACAGCGTGGTCTTGTCGCCACGCTGTCCGGCCGGCGCCGGCGGCGCCAGTGTGCTTTCCAGATCGACCATCGCTCCCCCGTTTGACGCGTCAATTTAACGCGTAAGGTCCGGTTATTTTTACACGAAATCCGCGTTTTTACGGACCTCCCGCCCGGCTCTATTCTGGCACGAAAATTGCCAATTAGATATTGCTGATATTTTCAGGAGAGTCCGACATGCCCAATCTGACATTGTCCAGTACCGCAACGCCCCATACGATCAGGCCTACCGAGACCACGTTCACCAACAACACCGACCATGATGTGGTGCTGAACTCCGTCGGCTGCGCCATGCCGGTGGAAAAAGGCGCCACCACGGAGGAGCTGACCGCGACCATCATCTCGATCGCCTACGACGACGCGCACTACTTCATCGCCGGCAGCAGCTACACCATCGTGCCGGGCAAGAGCGCGACGCTGTGGAAGTCCGCCACCGGCCTGCTGCTCGACATTGAATAAGCGCGAGTAGTCAGTCGTCCGCCAGTTCGTGGATAGCGATGCCCTCGATGGGATCGACCTCGCGGTCCCAGGGCTTGCGCTCGAAGAAGCGCAGCGTGTGCTCGTAGCCGGCCTGCCAGCGGCGGCGGATACCGTCCGCGCTGAAGTCGATGTCCTTGGTGTGGTCCTCGTCGCCCAGGCGCGGTGATTTGAGCGAGACCACGTGCATGGTGGTGCCGCAGCCCCACGAGGCCAGCTCGCGCACTTCCGGCAGCATCAGCTCCGCATCCGGCAGATGCTTGGTCAGCTCGCGGATCACATGGCGCAAACGATGCAGCTTGCGCTCCTTCTCGATATTGCTGGCGCGGCTGGCGTATTGAATCTCCTTGTGCTTGTCCAGCACCTCCAGCACGCTTTGCGGCTCGCTGCCGTCCGGATTCCACACCTGCACCGAAAAGATCACCGAGCTGCGGCGCGGCTCATCGTCCAGCACCGCTTCGATTGGCGTGTTGGAATAGATGCCGCCGTCCCAATAGGGTTCACCGTCGATACGAATGGCGGGAAAGGCCGGCGGCAGCGCGCCGGAAGCCATCACGTGTTCCGCGCAGAGCTGTTCACGCTTGCTGTCGAAGTAGCGCATGTCGCCGCTGCGGGCGTTGACCGCTCCGACCGTGAAGCGCGTCTTGCAGCGATTGAGGTAATCGAAATCGACCAGGGTCCGCAGCGTGTCATGCAGCGGGCCGGTGCCGTAGAAGGCCGCGTGCTCCACACCCAGCTTGGCGTCCGGCTGCCACCAGGCGGCCAGATTGGGCTGAAAGAAGGCCGGGATGCCCTGCCCCACCGTGAACAGATTGGCCAGTGCGCGCGGCACGGCGGCAAAGCCCAGCGAATTCTGTTCCATGCGGTGCCAGAACTGGCGCAGCTTCTCCAGCCGCTCCTCCGGCCGGTTGCCGACGATGATGGCGCCGTTGATGGCGCCGATAGAGGTGCCGATCACCCAGTCCGGCTCCACGCCCATTTCATGCAAGGCCTGGTACACGCCGACCTGGTAAGCGCCCAGGGCACCGCCGCCCTGCAGCACCAGCACCACCTGGCCGGGCATGGAAGTGGGAGAACAAACGGGCTTGGATTTCAATCAGACCTCCGCAGGATGCACTGTCATCGACACGCATGATTGTAGTGCACTTCAGAGGAATGCCTGGCGATCAGCTTGCGTCATGCCTTTCACAGGGCAGCGCGTCTCGCTTGTATTTCGGCAGAGGAGCAGGCTGGGTTCCCCGTTCAGTGTCGTTCTTGTAGACTGAATCCAGGGTGCCGCAAGCCTTATTCGCATTGTTTCGCATCTCATCGAGCGCCTGGCCATCTGCCCATTCGATCGGTGCACGGCCCTTGCAGAATTCGATATCCGCACGGGCTTCGCAGTTGCGCCATCTGGACTCGGCGCGCTTGTAGCGCAAGCCATGCTCCTGATCTTTGGAGATGGAAGCCGACAAGGCGCACGGAGCACCCATGCGGAAGACGAAGTCCAGGCTGGTCGAGGCTTCGTCATCGAGCCTGCCTTGATAGAAGTAGGAATACACACCGTCCGTCGCCATCATAAACTTCGCTTCGGGCAGCAGCGCACGGATATCCGCATCCGAGATGCACGAAAACGAAGGCAGCCCTTCAAAGGACAGGCGCGCATCGGTATGGTCCTGCAGATTGAATTGATCGGTGCAGCCGATTTTGCGCACAATCTGGTAATTGAATTTGGCGTCACCAACCGTCGTTGCCGGATTGATGAAGGCACGCGGCACTACCATGTTATGCGCGCCCGACGGGAGATTGTGATACCAGGACGATGCGTTCGGCGCTACGCGAGTCGTTCGGTGTGAACGCATCTGCCAGACTTCCGCGCAATCCGAGGTCTGTTCTTCCGTACTCAGTTCAAAACTCATCTCAAGCAGTTTGACGAGCGACTCGGGCTCAAAGAGATTACCCTGGTCCGTGACCGTCTTCAGGCGCTGCATGAATGATTGGCGGATTTCGGCCGCGCCAGGTTCCGCTTGCGAGAACGCTGGCATGGAAAGAAGGAAGAAGCTGAGAGCGAGCAGCAAGCGTTGGAAGGTCATTGCATCCCTGTCTTGAAGGCCAATACCGTACCGGCCGAGAGACGCAGCATAACATCCCGACAGCAGTTTAAATTGCGCAAATTATCACGGGCTTACTTCGGTGCGCTCCAGTGCTCCCACTTTTTCTCGATGCGCAGCATGGTGCCGTCGCGCCGCATTTCGTCCAGCCCTGCATTCAAGCGCGCGATCAGATCGTCCGGCGTCACCAGGCTGCAGGCCAGATAGATCTTGAGGCGGTTGAATACCAGCAGCGGCACGATCTTGTCGGACCAGCCGTACTGCGGCATCGGGGTGGCGGTGCGATGGCCGACCGCCCACAGGTCGATCCGCTTTAACAGCAGCTTTTGCGGATTGAGCAAGTCATTGGTCACCGGCTCGACATTAAAGCCACGGCTGCGCAGGTACTCATCGCGCGCATCGCCGTTATAGGTGCCGATGCGCAGCTTGCGCGCGTCTTCCAGGGTGTTGAGCGTGAACTGGTGGTCGGCCAGGCCCCACAGCTCCCAGTCGGCTTCGTCGGTGGGACCGACCCATTTGAACAGCTTGTCGCGCTCGTCCGTGTGCGCGGTGGAGTAAACGCAGGTGTTGGGCAGGGTCTGCGCCATGGTGAAGGCGCGCTTCCACGGCAGCAGGTCGATTTTGTAATCGGTATGGGTGCGCGCCATCAGCTCGCGCACTTTTTCGGTTTCCCGGCCGACGACCTGGCCGCCTTCCAGCATGCTGGCAGGCGGCGCGTCTTCGGTGGTAATCAGTAGCGATGCGGCCGCTGCCGGCTGGCTAACCAGCAGCAGCGCCGTGAGTAGAAAGGAAATTCGATAATGCCGCGCCATATTGGTGAACCACCCCTGATCTGACCCGGCAAAAACGATCAAGCTTCCTTGATGCGCTTGGCGATGTGGGCCAGGGCTTCTTCCACCTGGTCCACCAGGATCAGGCACAGATCGCCCGATTGCAGGCGGCCCAGCGCCGTGTCGATGGCCAGGAACTCACCGAAGATCTCCTGCACGTGCGAAGTGCGTGGAGCGCCGTCGAGGCCTTTGCGCAGCAGCGCCACCACTTCGCCGCTTTCGCGGCCGCGCTGGCAGGCGTCTTCGTACAGGATCACGTCATCGAAGGCACGGCCGAGGATCTCGGTCTGGCCGGTGATGTCTTCGTCGCGGCGGTCGCCGGCGCCGGAGATCACCACGCCACGGCGATTGGCCGGCATGGTCTCCACCGCCTGCACCAGCGCGGCGATGGCGTCCGGATTGTGGCCATAGTCGGCGATCACGGTCGCGCCCTTGTAGTCGAACACGTTGAAGCGGCCCGGCGCATTGTCGGAATCGTTGGCGAAGGTCTTCAGGCCCAGGCGGATCGAATCCCAGCTGATGCCCACGCCCCACGCCGCAGCCACCGAAGCCATGACGTTTTCGACCTGGAAGCCGATGGCGCCATTGCGAGTGATCGGCACTTGCGCCAGCGAGATGCGGTGCTGCTCCGAACCTTCCGCAGCGACGATCTGGCCGTCTTCCACGTACACGGTGCGGCTGCCCTGCGCCAGGTGGGTGGCGATGACCGGATGGCTGCGGTCCGCGCCGAAGAAGATCACCTTGCCTTTGCACTTGGCCGCCATGCTGGCGACGATCGGATCGGTGCCGTTCAGCACAGCGTAGCCGCTTTCGGCCACGTTCATCACGATCACGCGCTTGAGTACTTTCAGGTCGTCCAGGGTGGTGATGTAGTTCAGGCCCAGGTGGTCGCCCGAACCGACGTTGGTCACCACAGCGACCTGGCAGCGGTCGAAGGCCAGGCCTTCACGCAGGATGCCGCCACGCGCGGTCTCGAACACGGCCGCATCGACATCCGGATGCAGCAGCACGTTACGTGCGCTGCGCGGACCGCTGCAGTCGCCGCTGTCGATCTGGCGGCCCTGCACGTAGACGCCGTCGGTATTGGTCATGCCGGTGCGCAGGCCGGACGCCGTCAGCAGGTGCGCGATCAGGCGCACGGTGGTGGTCTTGCCGTTGGTGCCGGTCACCGCGACCACGGGAATGCGACCGTTCTCGCCCGGCGCAAACATGGTGTTGACGATGGCCTCGCCCACCGCGCGGCCTTTGCCGAACGATGGCGCCAGGTGCATGCGCAGGCCGGGAGCGGCATTCACTTCCACCACGCCGCCGCCCTGGTCTTCGATCGGGGTCAGCACGTCGTCGCAGACCACGTCCACGCCGCACAGGTCCAGGCCGATCATCTGCGCCGCTTCCACCGCGCGCGCCGCCACTTCCGGGTGCACGTCGTCGGTGACGTCGGTGGCCGAGCCGCCGGTCGACAGATTGGCGTTGTTACGCAGGATGACGCGCTGGCCCTTTTCGGGAATCGAATCGGCATCCAGATCCTGCAGCGCCAGGCGCGCCAGGGCGATATCGTCGAAACGGATCTTGGTCAGCGAGGTCGAATGGCCGGTGCCACGGCGCGGATCGGCGTTGACGATGTCGACCAGTTCGCGCACGGTGTGCACGGCATCGCCAACCACGTGGGGCGGATCGCGGCGCGCAGCGGCCACCAGCTTGTTACCGATGACCAGCAGGCGGAAGTCGTGGCCCGGCAGGTAGCGCTCGACCATGATGTCGTCGCGGAATTCTTTGGCGGTGTGGAAGGCCTTGGTCAGGTGCTCCTTGGTCATCACGTTGACGGTGACGCCCTTGCCCTGGTTGCCGTCCTTCGGCTTGACCACCACCGGCAGGCCGATTTCCAGCGCGGCGGCCCAGGCGTCTTCGGCGTCTTCCACCGAGCGGCCGATCGGCACCGGCACGCCGGCGGCGTGCAGCAGCTTCTTGGTCAGCTCTTTATCTTGTGCGATGGTCTCGCCGATGGCGCTGGTGCTGTCCATCTCAGCGGCCTGGATGCGGCGCTGCTTGGAGCCCCAGCCGAACATCACCATCGAACCTTCGGTCAGACGGCGATAGGGAATATCGCGCGCCACGGCGGCGGCCACGATGGCGCCGGTGCTCGGGCCCAGGCGCACGTCTTCATCCAGGTCGCGCAGCTGGCCCAGCGCACCGGACAGGTCGAACGGGGTATCGGCAAGGGCGGCGTTGATCAGGCTAAGTGCCAGTTCCACCGCCAGCTTGCCCACCGCTTCTTCGGTGTATTCGACCACGGTCTGGTAGACGCCCTCGTCCACCGTCGCGTTGGTACGGCTGAAGGTCACCGGGCAGCCTGCCTGGGCCTGCAGCGACAGGGCCGCCGCTTCCAGCACGCGCGCCATCGGCACGGCGTCGTTATCGTGGCCAAGCGGCTGCAGCGCACCCAGCGCGGGGAAGCGCGCGCGCAGGCGCACTTCAAAACCGGGGATCTGCGCGATGGCCTGCTCTTCCGGGCTGCACTTGACAATGGTTTCCACCGCCGTGTGGTGGCTCCAGAGATTGGGGCCGCGCAGCGCGCGAGTGCGTATGACTTCCATAAATCTGATTATCCTGTCGTGGTAAGGCTTTGCTGTGATGCGTTTATTTTTGAGCTTCGAAGTTGCGCAGGCCGGCGGCGATCAGCTCCGGCTTCATGCCCAGCGCCCAGCCGGCGGCGATCGCGGCCAGCACGGCTTCCGGCGGCACCAGCGGCGACAGCGGCAGTGTCGCCACTTCCTCGTCGCCATGCGCCATGACGATGCGGTCGGCGCGCTGGAACACCACGCGCTTGCCGTCCTGGCGGTGCGCTTCGATCGCTTGCAGTTGCGGGTCGACGCCGTAGAAGATCACGTCGCCGTCGCACAGCTCGGCCATCTCCACCACCAGCGGATCGGCCGCATTCAGCACCGCGCAGCCGGACGGCAGGATCACGTCCACCTGGGTGCGCAGCACGGAGTAAAGCTGGTCTTCGCTATGGATGTAGAACTCGGCCAGGTCTTCGTGGCCGCCGGCGTCGGTCACCACGCCCACCGTGCACTTGTCGTAGGCCAGGCCTTCGCTCAGGATCATGCGCGCATCGCTCTGGAACACGCCCGCTTCCACGCTCTTGTTGAGCAGCAGGCGCTCGCCCGATTCCCACGCGGTGAAGCCGTCTTTCGGCAGCAGGCGGCTGTTGACGAACAGGCCGTCGTCGCAGCTCAGGCCGACCTTCTTGCCGCTGATTTGCAGCAGCCAGGCGATCAGGCGCGAGGCCATGGTGGCGCCGTGCTTGCCGCTGATGCCGACGATCGGCATGCGGCCCGATTCGTCTTCCGCGAACAGGTGGTCGACGATGGCGGCGCCGACATTGCGCGGATGGCCGCTGGCCGGCTTGATGTGGGCCAGCAGGCCCGGGCTGGCGTTGACTTCGATGATGGCGCCGCCCTGCTCTTCCAGCGGACGGGTGATGTCCTGCGCCACCACGTCGATGCCGGCGATGT